>ERZ1370068.7296-contig-6222_pt1 | contig 69054 bp, 104 predicted proteins | sample MGYA00561227_ERZ1370068 | MGnify/ENA primary metagenome ERZ1370068 (study PRJEB38410, sample SAMEA6850437) | metagenome | study: Metagenomic assessment of the ecological functions of the soil: analysis of the soil microbiota associated with the...
GATAGCCACTTCAGTTCTGAGATTATGTTGCTGTGCCCCTCTGCGCGGACGAGAGTGCCTGAAACGGCTGAGTTCGACGCCCAGTCCATTCCGTGGGAGTCATCTAGCCTTCCGCAGCACTCACGAAGGCCTCCGCGATTATCTGGCCGGGCTTCTGCATCCTGTCAGACTCTGAACGTCAGATTGCGAGGTTTCGGCGGATTTTGGAAGGTTCCGGAAAATAAGGGCGTAGAAGTGTGCGCTCGCAGACGAATTTCGTCATCGACAATCATGCAGGGGCGGGCGTCGAGGCGCCGATAACGGCTCCGCCGGGAAAAGCACATGAGAAGACTGTCCTTACTCGTGCATGCTCGTCGCAGCGTCCGCGTTTGCGACGGCGTGCGGTTACAAACGTGCCTCCAGCCGCGGCCTCGCACCCAGCAGCTACAGCACGCGGCGCCTGCCGTCAACAATACTCCCGCGTCGAGTCCTTTGTCGGCATGTGGGTGTCGCGCGGAAGCCGTCACGTTTCCCATCGGCCGCCTCGTGCGGCAACTTTCAGTACGGGAAATTACCAGTCAGACCGGCCACCTCGATCACGGGAAACTTCTCGACTGTCTGCGCGCGGCAATATCAGCATCATCGGAACCGCTGCCGGTCAACTCAACGGCTCAACGGTTCCGATCACGGCAAGCGGCACGGCCGAGCCTTCCGGGAATTCCGTCGTGCAGTTTCTCGCTGAGCGGCACCAGGCACGATCCGTCAGGCTCCCGACACTCTCACGGTTCCGTCTGCTCGGGCACGACGTGCCTCGGTCCCAATCCACGGAACCGAGACGCTGCGTCGCACCGATGCGCCGGCTTCCGCACCACCGCCGCCGCCTGCGCCAACGCCGGCACCGGCACCGGCGCCGCCCGCCTCCGGCGCCGACGTCCAACGACGCGATCAATCTGGGGCAGGCCGCGATTCGCCAGCTCGCCGTCCGACATCGCCAGCTGGCCGGCAACAGCGAGAATCACCCGGCTCGACCTGGGGTCAGGCGGCGTCCACATCGAACTTCACCAAACGGGACGGACCACGTGGAGCTGGCCTGACGTGGCGTTCCTCACGCCCGGTCGAAAACCTGCAATACACGCTGTGGATCGTTCTAAACATCAACGGCCAGTGGGTACGTCGGGGTGCATCCAGTTCTGGCGCGGCCTCGATCGAATAGGGCGCCTCGCAATACGCGCGAGAATTGGTACCTGACCCGAGCCGCTGGGCCCCGATGACGGGCCATCAGCCCCAACCGGGCGAGCAAGTCGGCTTCTTCGTCTCCGGCGGGCGACGCACGCAACAACGGCCGCTCGATCCTGCACGAGCGGTCGAACGTCGTGCCGTGCCGCTGCGGGCGGCGTGCGTGTTCCGGTTCTAGACGCCGTTTGAAGCAGAGCCGGCAGAGCGGCCGGCTTAGATCCGCCGCGGGCTCACTGTGCGGTTTCAGTCGGCCAGCCCTTCGGCTTTCTTTTCTGCGGCCGTGATCTTCCCGCCGGCGGCGACGATTTCCGCGTCGCGGTCGATTGCGATCTGCGGCGCCTGACAAATCGTGATGCCACATCCGCGGTGCCGTTGATCTTGAGGCTGCTGCATCAGGAAGGTAAACCGCTCTTCGAGCGACTGGCCGATCGCGCGCCGTGCCGGTTCGCTGATGCTCCACATCTGCTTCTTGAAGGGGCCCAATCGCCTTCTTGCGCGCCTTGTAGATGAACTGCTCCTCGGTGTCCTTCGGCTTCCGCTCCTCGGTCGCGTTCTCGCGGACCCACGCGTACATCTCGGCCTTCAGATCCGCCGGGAACTGCGGGTGCTCGTAGACCATGTTCTGGAAATCGGTGGCGAGGTGGATCTCGCAGGCGCCGACGCGCGGAAACGCGTCGAACGCCTCGGGCGGCAGCGTCGAGGCGCCGTGCTGCACGGCGCCGCCGAGACCGTAGTCCTGCGCGCGGCGACGCGCGACAGCTCCTCGAGCGTCTTCAGATCGATCTTCACGTCGGTCCGCACGCGTGCCGTCGGCGTTGATGAACCCGCCGTGCGCGGTGCCGGTCTGCACGCTGATCTTGCTCAGGCCCGACGAGCGCCGCGCCGCGCTTCTTGAGCGCCGCGTTGAAGCCGTCCATGTAGGCGTGCAGCTCGTGGACGTCGGAGTTCTTGCCGCCGACCTCGCCGATCTCGCCGCCGACCGACACGGTCACGCCGTGCGGCTCGTGCTGGCGGATGAACGCGGCGAAGTCGGCCGCCAGCGTTGACGTTGACTTCCTGCTGCTCGGTCGAGCGTCGGCTTGGTCAGATCGACGAGCGTCGAGGTGTCGATGTCGATGTTGTAGAAGCCGGCGGCGATCTCTTCCTTGATCAGCGCGCGCAGCGCGTCGAGCTCCTTGTCGCGATCGGGGCTGTTGTATTTCTTCGCGTTGGTCTGAACGTGATCGCCCTGGATGAAGATCGGCCCGCTGAATCCTTCGCGCAGCGCCGCGCCGAGCACGACCGCGGCATATTCGTGCGGACGCTGCTCGGTGTAGCCGATCTCCGAGCGGGCGATCTCGAAGATGAACGCGCCGGCGTTCAGCTTCTTCGCCGACGCGGATCGACCGCGCGCGCCGTGTCGTACGCCATCGCGCGCGACGTTGATCGCCGGCACGGTGAAGCCGCCGGCCTCGCCGCGCCCCATGGCCAGGTACAGTGTCGTGAATCGACGCGGGCCGGATGCCGCGCGCGACGCCGCCAGATTGCGGATGATCCACCGCGCCGTTCCGCGAAGCTCCGGCGTCCTGCCAAACACCGCCGTCCAGGCGAGACGGTCGACGAGCTCGCCCGTCGATCGCGACCGCGTTCGTCACGCTGCACGCGATCGGTCAACACCGTCGCCGCCGGCTTGACGCGCATCTGTCATCTCTTTGACGGATTGAAAATCATGGTCAGTACCTCGCGACTGAGCGACCTCACCGGTTCGCCAGCTGACCGAAAGCTCGCGACCTGAGTACTACTGGCAGTCGCCGAGCGGCCATTACGTTAGGTCGGACTCGCCTGTCGGCCGCCGATATGTCTCGACCGCCGGAAATCGAAGTCCCCGCCGTGGCGGCGGCACCGCCGCGTCGACCATTTCGGCGATGGGAGCGCCGCTCGGCCAGTCGACCTCGATCGCGCCGCGCTCGGTAGCCGGATGGCGCGGCGTGAACAGCTGGCAGCAATCCTGATCGGGAATGATCGAAATCGGAAAGGTGCCGATGCGGCAGGCCTGCGGCGGTGATTTCGTCCTTGTCCATTCCCACCAGCGGCCTCAACACTTCCAGCGTCGTCGCGTCGGCGATGGTCGTCATGGTTCTCGAGCGTCTGGGACGCCACCTGGCCGATGACTTCGCCGGTCACGAGCGCGCGCGCGCGCCAGCGGCGCGCCAGCCGCTCGGCGATCCGCATCATCAGCCGGCGGTAAATCACCACGCGCAGCTCGGGCGCGCACCGCCAGGAGCACCTTGCTGCTGCAGCTCGCCGAAGGGCACCAGCATCAGCCGCGACCGGAGCTGGTAGTGTCGTCAGCAGCGGCCGCGATCTCGCGGACTTTTTCCTGCGAGGCGCGCGAGAGGATCGGATAGCTGTGAAAATGCACGAGCAGCACCGGAACAGCCGCGGCGCATCATCCGGTAGCGCGGCCACCGGCGAATCGATGCCGCCCGACAGCAGACACGCGCACGCGTCCGCCTGTGCCGGTCGGCAGCCCGCCGGCGCCCGGCTCCTTGCCGAAGAAGTAGAACGCGCCGTCCGGTCAGCATCTCGATGTGAATCGTGCAGCGCCGGCTGGCGCCAGGTCGACGCGCCAGCCCGTCGCCTCCTTGATGCAGTCCCGCCGACCTCGCGTTCGATCTGCGGCGACGTGCAACGGAAAGCGCTTGTCGGCCCGCGGCGCGGAGACGCCGGAACGACTCGGGACGATCGATCGCCGAGGTCAGCCGAGGATCGTCGCGGCGATCGCGCTCGAGATCGAGCGGCGCCCGGCCGCGTAGCGAAAAGTTCGCGATGCCGAAAACCCGCCGCAGCGGTCGCGGACCTCGTTCCACGCAGACTCACGGCTCAGCGGGCGCCATCAAGTCGGACCGAGCTCGATCTCGATGCGACCCATCACCGAGCGCGACCGGCACATCAAGTCCGCCAAGCGCCACCCGAAGGTTGCGCACCAGCAGCTGGATGAACCACGGGCGAGTTTCGTGCCCTTGAGCGCGAGCTCCTTGTAGTGAACGACGACGGCGTTCATCAGTGATGGCCCGGCGGCCTGCGAAGCCACGAAGATCGCGAAGACCGCTGTACTCGAGTGCATGCGAGTCGGTTACTGACCAGCACGTCTGTCGGCGGCAGCGATGGCCCGCTGCTCACGGCGCTTTCGATCGTAGCGGGCAGACCGGTGTCGAATCCAGTCGCCCGCGAGATAGCAGGCCGCTGCGACGGGCGTGTCGGTGGCCGAGCCGCGCCGGCTGGCCCGGCGCGAGCGAGAACGTCGCGCGCGGCTCGCGGCACGACGCGTCGCAGCAGGAGCGTCGCGCCGCGGACCGCGCGGCAGCGCGTCACGAGCTCGCTTGTAGCGCCGACGCGATCGAGCTCGGCGTTCGTCAGCGCCACGAGCGGCGACGCACCGCTCGACACCAGCGACAGGTGCGAGGCGTCCGCCGCCGAACACGGCTCGCTTGTCGAAGACCACTGCATCGCCCGCCCGGGCAGCCCGAGAAGCGGCTCGTCGCATCACCTGCCGATCGAACCAGAGATTCGACGGTGACGATCGGAGACGAAGCCATCTGCGCGCGCCGCGTCACGCATCTCGGCCAGCGCCGGCGAGTCGCCGTCGAACGAGGTCGCGACGGCGAGCCAAGGCACTGCCGCGACTGCGCGCGTTGCCAGCGTTCGCCCGAGCCTCGGCCGCCGACGACGTCTGTCCTCGATCCACGCGACTCTCGCCGGCGTATGCGGTACGGACCGCTCGCCGCCGCGCCGCTCGATGTACGTCGCGCCGGCTCGGCGTACATCAGGTGCAGCGGCTTGGTCGGCAGCGCAATCGCCGGCACGCTTCGCGGGTCGCGACCCGAACATCTCGGCGAGCACGCGCGCGAACGCGCGGCGCGGCCGCCACGGCTGGCCGGCTGGTTGAGCGCCGCAAGCGCGAGCGGCTCCCACAGCATCTCGCGCAATCGCGCGGTCTGTCCGTTGCGCATCGAGCCAGCTCTCGACCGTCTCGCCCGGCGACGCGCGATCGCGACCGCCGACGCAGGCCAGGCCTGAGCGTCCGGCTTGCCAGACGGCAGCGACGGCGCGGCCATCCGGAGGGCCGACGAGGCGATCGCGTCCAGCCGAAGCGCGTCCCACTCGAAGACGCCGGCAAGCAGATGCGGCGATGGCAGCAGCGGCGGAGCTCCAGACGCGACTCGCCGCGTCCGGCGCGATCGATCATCGTGACGCCGAGCTGCGGCTGAACGCCGCACGTCGTCCGGCGCGCCGATCTCGCGCAGGAAGGCGAACGTGTCGGTGTAGCAGCCGAGCAGGACGTGCTGGCCGTTGTCGACGAGCTCGCCGGTTTCCGCGATCGGCAAACGCCGTGGCGCGGCCGCCGAGCCGGCGCGCGCTTCGAGCACCAGCGACGCGCGCGCCGCGCGCGCGCCAGCCGCGACGGCCGCGCTCAAGCCCGGCGAACCCGGCGCCGACGACGATGACGTCGTAACCGGCCGTGTCACCGGCCATAGCCACTGCCTCAGCGCGATCAGCGCCTGCCGCGGGCGACGCGCGAGCACGCGCGGCGCGCAGACACGTCGTAGCCGTTGCGCTCGATCCGCTCGAGCGTCTCGAAATAGACCGCGCGCATGATCTCGGCCGCGACCAGACGCCGCGCGATCTTCGGGCGGCAGCGACGTCAGCGCGCGCGTCGGTAGAACTCGCCGCGCGCGGCGCACTCGAACTCGCACGCCGCGCCGACCGGATCGGTCATCGCGCCGGCTGCCAGATCGTCGACCGTGCAGCCGCACGCCGCGAGGTCTTCGAGCGGCAGGTAGACGCGGCCGCGCGCCAGGTCGTCCTTGACGTCGCGCAGGATGTTCGTGAGCTGCAGCGCGACGCCGAGGTTGAGCGCGATGTCGCGGCGCGCGGTCCGCTGGCAGCCGAAGATCCGGATGCAGATCAGCCCGACCGCCGACGCGACGCGGCGGCAGTACTCGAACAGATCTCGGAAAGGTCTGCGTATCGCGTCGTCGTCGAGATCCATCGCCACGCCGTCGATGACGTCCTCGAACGCCGGCCGCGGCAGGTCGGAATCGCTGCGACGAAGGGCTGCAAGCGCTGGCCCTGCAGCGTTTCTGGCGTCCGTGCGGCGTAACAGCGGCCAGTTCTGCGCGCCAGAAGCACTGCCGCCGCGCTCCCGCATGCTCGGGGACGCCCCGCCAGGGCTGGCCGAGGGCGTCCGAGCGGCGCGGCACTCGCCGGTCGTCGACCGGCTCGTCCACTGCATCGTCAACCGCACGGCAGAAATCCCAGACCGCGACGATCGCGCGGCGCTGCTCGGCCGGCAGGACGAGAAACGAATAGTAGAAGCTGGTCTTGCTGCGCCATTACGATTGCGCGCCTTCCACAGCGCCAGCGCGCCAGACGCAGCAGCGGGCGCGTCGGCGAAGCCGAGCGTCGGACGCCGCTCGAGCGAGATGACAGCGCGCGCCGCTCCACCCGCTCGAGGATCCGACGTCCGCCCGAGCCAGGTGAGCGCAGTCGCCTGAGCGGAGCCGGCCGCGGACGCCGTCGCACACCGCGCGGCCGTCGGCGAATGCGCTCGTCACGTCGACGCAGCCGCGAACGCATTCGAGCGCAGGCCCAGCGGCATGTCATCGACGGCCGCGCCAGGCTACGCTCTCGCTCGGCGCCGCAGCCGGTCCTGCACCTCGCGCGGCACGATAGCCAGCGCCGGCACGCCAGTCGCGGCCGGAATCCTGCCAGAAATTCGTCAGCTGCAAGCGCCGTGCAGCAGCGCATCCGACGATCGATCGAGCGCCTCGTCGCGATAGCCGGCGATGCGCAGCACCAGCCGGCCCGACGGGATTCGCCGATCGGCGGCAGTAGTCCGAAGCACGTCGCGCCCATGAGGCGTAACGCGGTCGTCATGGTGTCCTGACCGAACGCGCTCAGCAGATCGTCGAACAGCGCGAGCGGCAGATCGAGCGAATCGAATCGAGTGGCCGAGCGCGACGGCAATCAGTCGTCATCGCTGCTCGGCGGCCGCACCGATCGCCGGACCGGCCGGCGGCTGCGCGATGCAGGCGGTCTGCCACGCGCCTAGCCGCGCCTGAGCGATCCGACCGGCGACGCCGCGTCCCTCGTCAGCGATATCGTCCGCGATCGCGCGCGAACGCATACGACCGCGGCCATATGCGGAAGCCGCATCGCCGGCCGGCAGGCAGCGATGGACGCCACGGAAAATTCTCGTAATGCGACCGCGCCAGCGCCTCGCACGCGCGCGTAGGCGCGCGCGAGCGGCTCAGGCCAGTGGAGGCACCGAGCGCATTCTTGGGAGTCGGACGGCTGCGGCCGGGGCTGGCATGGCCGCCGACGGCCGTGATGCGTGACCTCGTCGCCGCGCGTCGCGATCGGGCTGGTCTGACTGGCGACCTGGTGCGCGGCAGCCTCGCGACGACGCTGCAGATGTTACCGCCGGCGCCGCGAGCAGCGCCCGCGATTCGAGCGCGCGCTGGGCCGCACGCATCATCGCCGGAGATGCCGGCGGCGGACGATCCGTTCTCTGTCAGCGAGGATCGCGGCGCGCTTCTACCTACGGCGACCGCTCGATCGACAAGGATCTGATCGCGGCGGTGCGAGTGCTGATCAACGGCGCCGATCGCCGCTGCGTTTCACCGTTCGCCGCCGCATCCGCGGCGAGGCTCGCATGCCGGCGCCACCGCGAGCTTCGACGATCGACCCGAAGGCATCGCCCGCGATCGCTGGGACGTGGCGATCGAAACCGTCGCCGGGACGACGCTGGTCGAGTGCGGGGCGATTCGCGAGCGGGTCGTCGCAGGAACTGGCGCGCGCGGTCTTCGACGCCGATCAAGCAGACTGGATCAGCGTCGACGTCGACGTCAGGCGATCACCATCTCGGTCTCAGGCGACGCCGGCGCGGTGGTTGACGGCGCGGGCGACGACGAACAGCAGGTCGGACAGCCGGTTGACGTAGCGCAGCAGCACCGGATCGACCGGCGGCTGCGAGCGACGACGATGCGGCGTTCGGCGCGCCGGCAGACCGTCGCGCGCGACGTGCAGCGCGGCGCCGGCAGGCGCTGCCGCCGGCGAGAATGAAGCGCCGCAGCGGCGGCAGCTCGGCCTCGAGCCGGTCGATCAGCTGCTCGAGCCGCGCGACGTCGTCGTCGCCGAGCGCCGCCTTCGTCACGCCGCGCGCGCGATCTTGTCGGCGGGATCGGCGAGCTGCGGCGCCGAGCGCGAACGAGATCGCGCTGAATGCGGACGAGCGCGCTCGTCGAGCGTCGGGTCGAGCGCCGACGGCGCGCGCGAGGCCGAGCCAGGCGTTCAGCTCGTCGACTTCGCCGTAGGCGTCGACGCGCGCGTCGTCTTTCTGACGCGCGGTGCCGTCGAAGAGCGACGTGTCGCCGGCGTCGCCGGTGCGCGTGTAGATTTTCACGGTCAGCCGAATTATACGAGATGCCCGTCGAAGACGCCGAGAACGACAGCGCGCTGCCGCTGCCGCCGCCCGCCGATCGCCGGCGCTTCCGCCAGCGTCTGCTGACCTGGTATCGCACGCCACGGCCGCGACCTGCCGTGGCGGCAAGACCGACGACCCGTATCACATCCTCGTGTCGGAGATCATGCTGCAGCAGACGCAGGTCGATCGCGTGCTGCCGAAGCTTACGCACGAGTGGCTCGACGAAGTATCCGTCGCTCGAGGCGCTCGCCGGCCGCGCCGAGCGCGACGTCGACCGAGACGTGGTATCCGCTCGGCTACAACATCCGCCCGCGGCGGCTGCAGGCGATCGCGCGCGAGTCGGTCGCGCGCTACGGCGGCGCAGCTGCCGTCGCGACGAGGCGACGCTGCTGTCGTTCAAGGGCATCGGCGCGTACACGGCCGGCGCGATCCGCAGCTTCGCGTTCCGGCGAGCGCGCGGCGATTCTCGACACCAACGTCGCGCGCGTGCTGTTCCGGCGTCTTCGTCGGCAGCGGCGATCCGAAGAGCCACGCGATGAAGCGGCACCTGTGGAGCGTCTCCGAAGCGCTGGTGCCGCCGCGCGCACGTGTTCGACTTCAACCAGGCGCTGATGGATCTCGGCGCGATGGTCTGCGTCGCGCGAAACCCCAGGTGCCTCGTCTGCCCGATGGCGAAGAGCTGTCGGCCGTTCCGCTTCGATCCGATCACGCGAAGCCGCGGACGAGCGCCGCGCCGCCGCGACATGACGACGATCGTCGTCGCGGCGGCCGTCATCGAGCGCGACGGTCGCTTTCTCGTCACGCAGGCGGCCAGCAGGGCGTCCACCTCGAGGGCTACTGGGAGTTTCCAGGCGGCAAGTGCGACGCCGGCGAAACGCTCGCAGCGTGCCTGGCGCGCGAGCTTCGCGAAGAGCTCGACGTCGACGTCGCGATCGGCGAGGAGATCTTCGCGACGACGCACGCGTATCCGGGCGACGCGTGGAGCTGCACTTCCTGCGATGCGAGCTGCTGGGCGCTCCGGCGCCGCAGATGGGGCGGGAGATGCGGTGGGTGGCGCGCGACGAGCTCTCGGCGCTCCGAAATTTTCCGCCCGCGGACGCGGAGTTGATCCGCCTGCTGCGTGAGCAGGACTGAAGTCCTGCGCTACGAGTCCTGCGCTATGGTGATCGAATCACGCTCAACGCAGGGCCGCGGAGGCCGCAGAGAAAGACGCAGAGAATTTCTCTGCGTGCTCTGCGGGCTCCCTGCCTCCGCCCGGCGTGGTTCCATCCCGAGCTTCGGCGAGGCTCGCCGAGCGCCTCCGGCGCGAAGGCGGCTGCGTTCAAACGTGGCATTTTCCCAAAGGCTGTCGTAGCGCGGGTCTTTAGACCCGCCCGGGAACGAAGGGCACTTCCGTCACCACTGGCGCGAGATCCGTCGACTGAGACCGACCGTGCCGGGCGCGACGAAATCGCGTTGCGACGTAGGCAAGCGCGATCGGACGCTTGAGCGCCGGCGACAAAACGCTGCTCGTCACGTGGCCGACGTCGCGGCGTCGTCTGCACGAACGGCGGCGCCGCGCGATGGGAACCGACTCGCCATCCAGGACGAGGCCGACCAGTCTTTTCGCCACGCGGCCGTTGCCCGCGGTGCAGGACGCGGACGATGACCTCCTCGGCCGACGTAGCATCCCTTCGTCATGCTGATGGCGCGGTCTTCGATGCCCGCTTCGAGCGGAATCGTCTCTTTCGTCCATGTCGCGGAGAAACTTTCGGACACGCCGGCCTCGATGCGGATCGCGTCGGCCGTTTCGGCATCGAGCTCGCTTGTCCCCGTCGTACCTCAGCTTGGAGCTGAAACGGCCTCTGCCTGCGGCACCCCTCGACAGTAACGCCGAAATCCAGCCTCGCCGGTATCTGCCACCCAGCGTCACGATGACCGGCTGGCCGCCGATATGGCCCGCAGGTTGCCGTGTTCCGGCGAAGCGGCCAGACGCGTCCCTTCGAGCCGAGATCGAGCGACGCCCCCGAGCACACGCTGCGGCATCGGGACCGACGATCGCTATCTCGGCAAAGTCGCGGTCACGTCACCGAGCTGGACGTCCTCGGTGAAGATGAACTGATCGAACTTGGCGGGGACCACATCCTTGAGCTCGAGCGCGGCATCGTCAGCAGCGATCAGATCTCCGAGCTCGTACACGAGCAGGTCGGCAATCATCCGCCCTGGGGCGTGAGATAGAGCGGCGTAGCAGCCCTCACCCAGGCTTGAGGCGCCGCGATGTCGTTGGTGAGAAGACCTTGCCGGGTAGGTCGCGCGGTCGCGCACCCGTCACGACAATCCGGCCCCGATCAAAGCGCTCGATGAACGCCGCGTGACGACGCGCGGCCTGAGTACGCGTCCTCTGAAATCCTGGAAATCATAGTGCTATGCTGATGTGTGCCTTCGACTCATTCTATCCGGGCGGCTCTTCTGGCGCTTGTGCGCGGGCACTTCCGCTCTCGGCCGGCGCTCAACAGCTGCCGATCCCGCGACGCCCGCCCTCCAGCCGACGGCCTCGAAGTTCGCCGATCTTTTTCAGGAGCGTGCCGGTCGGCGGCGAGCAGGTCGCCGTCGACACGCGGCGCCGGCGGCTGGACGCATCCTCAGCACCGGCGCAGCTCTCCGCCGCCCTTCGACGTCGTCGCGCGCCGCGTGCAGGTGAGGTATACGGAGGAGTGGAAACCGACCGATCTGACGATCGAAACGCTTGTCCGGGGACAGACGCAGGCGCTCCGCACGAGCGTCGACCAGACGACGGCGACGAGCGACATCACGGTGAATGGCCAGTCGACGCGAAAGTCCGATGCCGTCGACGGCAATGCCGTCCTGCTGCCGAACATGTTCTTCGGTCCCTATGAAGCGATGGCAGAGAGGCTGAAGACTGCCAGCGCGGATCGAGCATTCCGCTGTACGCGGCGCCCCAGTTCTCCTTCACCGTGATGGTCGGCGAATCGTCCACCGAGCAGATTCAAACCACGGCGCGGCTCATCGCCGCGAGCGCACGCAGGTCACCTTCGCGACGCCGACCATGCCGTTCGACGTAGAAATCTGGGCCGACGACGCCGGGCCGCCTGTTGCGCGTGAACGTGCCCTCCAGAAGCCTCGGACGTGGTGCGCGACGACATCGCGTCGGTCACTGGCGCGCAGCGTGCCCATTTCGCGCCCCAACGACGAACAAGTGAAGATTCCCGCCAACGGGTTCTCGCTCGCGGGGACGCTTGTCGAAGCCCGCAAACGCAGACGCCAGACCGTTGCCGGCGGTCGATCCTGATTGGCGGCTCGGGAACGGCCGACCGCGACGAGCTTCGTCTTCGGCGTTCCGATTTTCAGCCAGCTGGCGGGAGCGCGATCGCCGACGCAGGGTTCGTGGTGCGTGCGCTACGACAAGCGCGGCGTCGGCCAGAGCGGCGGCCGCGCTCGAGTCGGCGTCATTGGCCGATTTCGCGGACGACCCTGCGGGCCGCGGTAGCCTGGCTTCTGTCGGCCCGCAGGGACATCGACCGCAAACGCATCGCGGTTATGGGCACAGCGAAGGCGGCGCCGTCGCGATGATGGCCGCCGCGAAAGACAAACGCATCGCGGCCCTGGTGTTGGTGGCGGCCAATGGCGTCACGGGGTCCGGCCTCGTCCTGGCGCAGCAGCAGCACCTGCTCAGCCGCTCCGAACTTCTCGGAGGCGGAGAAACAGGCCAAGATCGAATTGCAGACGCCGGATCAACCAGGCGGTGATCACCGGAAAGGGTGGGGAGACCGTGCCGGCCGACCTGCGGCGCCAGGCGGACAATCCCGAGTTTCAGAGCATCCTCACACGATCCGGCGAAGATCATGCCCTGGCATCCGGCAGCCGATTCTGATCGTTCAGGGTGAGCTCGATACGCAGGTCGTGCCGTCCAAGCGCCGACCGCCTCGAGGCGCTCGCGCGCGCGCGCAGAGCGCGCCGCCGCCGACGCTGGTGAAGGTTCCCGGCGTCAATCACCTGCTCGTGCGGCGACAACTGGTGAGATCGACGCGTACAGCACGCTGTCTGACAAACATGTGAGCATGGCGGTTTCTGAGCGCCATCGCGGGCTGGCTCGGCAAGACGCTCACCGCGGCCCGCGTGACGAGCCGCCCCTTTCTTCTGAAGATGACAGCATCAGCGCACAAACACTGATTGGAGTCAGGCATGTTCGCGAAATGTTTCGCCCGGCGCGTACGCTCGTGACTGGCGCTGTCATGGCCAGCCGCAGCGCAGGACGCCGCAACCGTCATCAGCAATGCGTCGAAAGCCATGGGCGCCGACAATCTGAAGACCATTCAGTACTCCGGCCCCGCGTCGGATTTCGCCCTCGGACAGGCATTCAATCCGGAGCCGGCCGTGGCCCGTGTTCAGAACAAGACGTATACAGGCACGGTGGACTTCGAGGCAGCCGGCCTATCGCATCGACCGGGTCCCGGAGCCGATCGATCCCCAGCGTCAGGGCGGCGGACTGCCGCCAGCCCAGACCCAGACGGTCATCTTCAACGCGAACACGCCGTGGCGCAGTGGAGCGAATCTGGATGACTCTCGGGTTCCTCAGAGCCGCCACGACCAACAACGCCACCGGTCAAGTCGCAGACGATGGGCGGCAAGAAGCACGACATGCTGACGTTCACTGGACAGAACAGCGCGAAGGTCAACGGGTATCATCAACGATCTGGAACATGGTCGAGAAAGTCGAGACCCTGATCGACAACCCGATGCTCGGAGCACACGCCTTTCGAGGTGAGCTACACCGACTACAAGGACTTCGGCGGCGTGAAATTCTCGACCAGGATCGTGCAGAAGCTAAGGGCGGTTTCCCGACGCCTCGATCTGACGGTGACCGATGTGAAAGCCAATGCACCGTCGGATATCCAGCCTCCAGCAGAGGCGCGGGCGGCGCGGGCGCGCGGGCGGCGGACAGCCGCCCGCCACCACATCACAGAAACTGGCGGACGGTGGCACGTCACCTCATCTTCCCGCGTATGCGGCGCTCGCGGTCGACTTCAAGGACTACATCGTCGTCATCGAAGGGCCGCAGAGCGAAGCCGCGCGCGACGGCGATTATCGACGAAGCCAAGACAGCTCATCCCGAACAAGCCGATCAGGATATGTCGTCAACACGCACAGCTCACTTCGACCATCCGGGCGGACTCCGGACCTTCGTTGCAGAAGGCGCGACCATCATCACGCATCAAATCAACAAGCCGTATTACGAGAAGATCTTCAGCTTGCCGCACACGCTCAGTCCCGACAAGCTGGCTGAAGCGAAGAAGAAGCTCAGCATCGAGACTTGATGACCGACAAGAAAGGTGTCTCACCGACGGCAACCACGCTCATCGAGCTGCATCGCCTCCAGAACAGCAACCACAACGAAGGACTCATCGTGGCGCTACCTCCCGAGGGAAGATCCTCGTGGAAGCGCGATGCGCGTCTCAACCCGCCGGCCGCAGGCAAACGCGCCCGGCCACGCCGAATCCCAACAACTGTCAATCTGGCTGAAAACCTGAACCGGTTGAAGCTCGACGTCGAAACGATCATCCCGATCCACTATCCCGCCGATAGCCGTAAGGTGAGCATCACGGAATTGATGCGAGAATCGTCGGACAAAGCAAACCAGTCGGCCGGATTACGTGGATTCTCCAGAGCTCCGCAAACCTTCGAGGGCGGCTCGATTGACGTTTCGGCTCGGCCCCGGCGCCGTGAAGACGCGTCAGGCCGCGCACGCGCGCGCCGACTTCATCGTCGACGCCGCCCTGGTCTTCCCGCGTCCATTGCCGGCTCACCAGCCGGCGAGAGAACAACTCGAAGTGGTGGACTCTGTCCAGCACGAACGGCACGTTCGTGAACGACACGCGCGTCGCGACCGCGAAGCTCACCAAAGGCGATCGCCTTGCGGGTCGGGCCGGTCGAGTTGATTGTTGAGAGGCAGGGTCCTGATTCCCAGCGTCCGCTCACGATCAGAAACGGATTTGTCCGGCGCTCGCGGGCCGATGGTCGTCGACGTTGCCGTGCCTGGATGTACGCTTCGCATCGTCGCCGAAGGCAAAGAGCGACGGTGCGAATCGAGTCGAGGAGCGTCGCGTGATCGGCGCCAGGCAGGTCGCGTTCGACCAATCGAGCCGGCAAACAGGGTGTCGCCGACGAACAGGTCCATCGCCCCTGCTCGCCTTTCCTGCCAATCTGAAGACATACACCGCCCGGACAGTGCCCCGGCGTGTGATGCGGACGCGCCTCGCATAGTTCCCGAACGGGATCACCTGACCCGGCGCGTGTAAAAAGTCAACCGGCGGCGGCTGCTCCGACGCGCAGCCCGAACATCGCGCCCGTATTCAACGGCCAGCTCGTACACAGAAACAGATCGTCGCGGTGGAGATAGATCGGCACGCCCAGCGCCCGTTTGGCCGCCGCGACGCCGGTCACGTGGTCGACATGCGCATGCGTGAGCAGGAATGTGACGAACCGTCAGCCCGCCGCGCTCGGCGAACGACAGCAGGCTTTCCACTTCGTCGCCGGGGTCGATGAGCACCGCCTCGTGCGTTTCGTCGCATCCGACGACGAAGCCGTTCTTGAAAAACGGCGCCGACGGCCTGAGTCTCGATTAGCATGGTTACGAGGCCGACATGATTCTCGCTATCCTCGACGACCTGATGTTCACCTCGAAGATCAAAACCGCCGCAAGCCACCTCGGCGTGCCGGTGACGTTCGCGCGGATCGTCCGGACGCGGCGCTTGCCGGAAATGCGCAAGAGCGCGCCAACGCTCGTTATTTTCGACCTCAACAACCAGCGCACCGATCCGCTTCGGCACGCTCGCCGCGATGAAGCGCGAGCCGGCGCTCGCGGCCATTCCAACCATGGGCTTCGCCTCGCACGTGCAGGTTGACGTCATCAACGCCGCGCGGCAGGCGGGAGTCGACGAAGTGCTCGCACGATCGGCGTTCACCGACCGCCTTGCCGAGATTCACGGGCGCGCCTGCGGCGCGAAGCCTCAAAACGGTTTCTTCACAGGGTCTGCAGGCCTGCGTCAGCGCAGCCACCACGCCGCCGCCGCCGCGAGCGCGGCGAGCAGCACGCAGCGCCACCACAATCCACCGCGCGGGAGAACGTTGTTCCCTGTGAAAAGGCCTCACCCCGCCGATTCGCTCGCGGCGGTGCGCACATCGAGAATGGCGGCGACGGTCCGCAACTCGGCCGCCAGGGTCGCCGCGGTTTCATGCACCGCCGTTCCAGACTCTTCGCCAGGCGCCTTGTCGACGATGGCGTCAGACCTCGCGCGGCGAAGCTTCGATTGAGCGTGCTCGGCGCCGGCGCCGCCGCCTGCACGATCTGCATGGCGGTCGCTGTCGACGTGCCGGCGTTGAACGGCAGCCTGCCCGTCAACATCTCGAACAGCACAATCCCGGAGCGAGAAGACGTCGGTGCGCTCGTCCGACCCTCACCGAGCGCCTCTTCGGGCGACATGTAAGGCACCGTCGCTCTCGCCACCGTGTCGGCAGAGTCCGACGTCATGGCCGCCGCCGCCCGGCGCTGGGCGCCGCCACCGGTCAAGCCGACAGGCCGAAGTCGAGAATCTTCGCGTTGCCCCTCGGCGTCACGATGATGTTGTCCGGCAGATATCGCCGTGGAGGATGCCGGGCGGCGTGCCCGTCAGCCAGCGCGTCTGCGATTTGAATCCCGAGATCGACGGCGCGCCGCGGATTGATGCCGCGCCCGGCGATCGAAGGCGTTGAGCGGCTCGCCCGGGACGAACTCGAACGCCAGGAACACGTGTCCCTGTTCATCGCCGATCTCGTCAGCGACGCGATATTGGGGTGGGACAGGACGGTGGTTGCGTGCATCGCGTAGAAAACGCGTCGCGCAACAGGCCGTCGCTGGCCACATCGGAGATTAGCAGCTTGAGGGCAACGGTCCGGCCGAGCTGGGTGTCGCGGGCGCGATGAGACCTCGCCTATCCCGCCCGCGCCAATCCTGTCAGAATCTTACTGCCCCAGCGTCTCGAGCATGGATAGGCGACGATTATACTGGCGCGGTTGATTCGCTACTCGATTCTCAGGACCAACCGGAACTTCAGGCTGCTCTACATCGGCCAGGCGATTTCGCAGCTCGGCGACTGGTTCAACACCGTCGCCGTCTACGCGCTGCTGCTCGACCTGACCGGATCGGCGACCGCCGTCGCCTGGATGATGATCGTCGCAGATTGCTGCCGATCGCGCTCGTCGGTCCCCTGGCCGGCGTCGTCGTCGACCGCGTGAACCGCCGGCGCCTCATGATCGCCGCCGACCTCGTGCGCGGCTGCCTGATTCTCGGTCTGCTGCTCGTGCGGCGCGCCGATCAGCATCTGGATCGCGTACGTCGTCATGGCGCTGACGGTATCGGCGCAGGCGTTCTTCGAGCCGGCGCGCACGGCGACGATTCCCAACATCACGTCGGCCGAGGAGCTGCTGCCGGCCAACGCGCTGTCGAGCGCCACGTGGTCGGCGATGCTCGCGCATCGGCGCGTCGATCGGCGGACTCGTGACGCGCTGCGCTCGGCCGCGACGTCGCGTTCGTCGATCAACGCGCGCGTCGTTCTTCGCGTCGGCGCTGTTCATCGGCGCGCACGCGGTACGACGCGACGCCGGCCGGCCGTCCGCCGCTGCGCGGGCTCGCCGCGCTCACGGGCGTCTCCGATCTCGTCGAAGGGATCCGCTACATCCGGCAGCATCGCGCACGTGGCGGCGCTGATGTTCGTGAAGGCCGGATGGGGCCTGGCGGGCGGCGTCCTGCTGCTGCTCACGATCTTCGGCCAGCGCGGTGTTTCCCGGTCGGCGGCAGCACGGCGGCAGGCATCGGCGTCCTCTACGGCGCGCGCGGCATCGGCGCCGGCGCTCGGTCCGATCATGCTGCGCTGGATTCTCGGTCAGAAGCCGCGAGCGCTGCGGCGGACGATCGGCCCGGCGTATTTCATGGTCGGCGTCTTCTACGTCGCGCTGGCGGGCGCGCCGACGCTGCCGCATTGCGGCGCTGCTTCGTCATGCTGGCGCATTTCGGCGGATCGATCCTGTGGGTCTTCAGCACGGTGCTGCTGCAGACTGGAGGTGCCCGATCGATTCCGCGGCCGCGTGTTCGCGGCCGAGCTCGCGCTCGTCACGCTCACGCTCGTCGATATCGAGCTACTGGACCGGCTTCGAGCTGGACGGCGCCGGCTGGTCGCCGCGGACGCTGTCATTCGCGCTGGGCGTGATGTTCTGCGTGCCGGGCGCGCTGTGGCTGATCATTCTGTCGCGCTGGCACGAGCGCGCGAGCTCGAGCCGCGTCGCCGTCAGACGCCGCAGAGTCGGGCGCAGGAAGAGGTGCTGCGAAGGACGAATCGGCATGAAGGCTGCGCGTCATCGTGCGCGAAGCTCCTCCATCGCGCTCTGCACCAGCTGCTTCGCGTCGTCGAGCTGTTCGAGCACGAGCGCGATGTCCATCCGCGGCTTGCCGGGAAAGCGCTCGCTGCGGCAATAGACGCCGTGCTGGCCGACGAGCGCGAGCGAGTCGGTGAGCAGATCGAGCGCGACCGCGAGGCGCCCGCGCGCGGTGCCCATCATCGTCTCGTGGTGCTCGAGCGTATCGCGGTGCTTGTCGAAAACAGACATAGAAAATGCGCCGTCAAACGCAGAGCACGCCGAGAATCTTGGGCATTTCAGCTCTGCGGGCTCCGCGTCTCTGCGTTGAACTCATTCGTTCACAATCTCTTCGAGCCGGAATTACCTCTTCCGGGGCTTGGAGGGCCGCAGCTCGACGCGGCTCGGCAGGCTGCGCGCGATCGTGTCGCAGAAGATTGACGACCACCTCGGCGACTTCCTCGGGCGCGATCTTCCAGTCCGCGCCCGTGACCTCGTCGCCGCGGCCGAAGCCGGTGGCAACCGATCCCGGCATGACATAGCTGACGCGGATGCCATCGTACCGGACTTCCTGCATCAGCGCTTCGCTGAAGGCGTTCAATCCCGCCTTCGACGCGCAGTGCGCGCGCCGCGCTCGCGAACGGGTTCTTCCCGGCCAGGCTGCTGATGTTGATGATGAACCCGCCGCCGCGCCGGCGCAGCTGCGGGATCGCCGCATGACAGGCGTTGAACACGCCGGTGAGGTTGGTGTCGATCACCTCGGCCCATTGTTCCGGGCGTCATCTCGGCGACCGTCGGCGAAGATGCCGACGCCGGCGTTGTTGATGAGGATGTCGAGACCGCCAAACCGCGCGACGGTCGCCGCGATCGCGCGCTCCACCTCGGCATAGCGGCGAACGTCCGCCTGCAGCGTCTCGACCGATCCCGGGCCTGCGCTCTCGATTCGAGGCCGGGCGGCGGACAGATGCGCCGCGCTTCGTCCCGTCACGGCGACCTGCACTCCTTCGGCCACGAGCGCCCGCGCAATCGCGAGCCCGATGCCGCGCGAGCCGCCCGTCACAAGCGCGACCTTCCCTCGTAGCGATTCCATGTCTGTTCCTGTCCGCGGCGGGTCCACAGGACCCGCTCTACATCGCGCTGATGCCCGCCATCGACGCTGGATGTCCGACATCGACTCTGGATGCAGGGCGGACCTTCCAGGTCCGCCGTCGGGCGGCCAGTCCGCCGTCGGGGCCACGCGCCATTACAATAGCCCACCAATGCGCGATGTCGCCATCATCGGAGCCGGCGAGCTGGGAGGGGCGCTGGCGCACTTGCTCGCGCGCAGAAGCGTGGCGGGCGAAATCCGGCTGATCGACGAGAACGGGGACCGTCGCGGCGGGCAAGGCGCTCGACATCATGCAGGCGGCGCCGATCGAAGGATTCGCAACTCGACTGTCGGGCTCGACCGATGTCTCGAGCGCGGCCGGGGCGTCCATTCTGCGCCGTCACCGATCGGTTCGGAGGCGGCGAGTGGCAGGGCGAGGATGGCCTCATGCTGCTGAAGCGGATTGTGCGAGCATAGGCGCGGGCTCGATTGTCCTGTGCGCAGGGTCGTCGCAACGCGAGCTCGTCGAGCGCGGGGTACGGGAGCTGCATGTCGGGCGTCGACGGCTGTTCGGTTCGGCCCCGGAAGCGCTTGCCGGCGCGGTGCGCGCAATCGTCGCGCTCGAGACGAACGGATCGCCACGCGATGTCGCGCTCGTCGGTCCTCGGCGTCCGCACCATCTCAGCTAGTGATTCCCTGGGAGGACGCCACGATTGCCGGCTTTGCGATCACGCGCGTGCTCGATGAACCATCGCGCCATCCGGATCGAGGCGCGGGCCGCCAGACTGTGGCCGCCGGGACCGTAGCGCCCTGGCTTCGGCAGCGGCGTCCGCGATCGAGGCGCTGTTGGGCCGCTGCGCGAGGCTGGTCTCCTGTTTTGTCGCGCCAGACGACTCGGCCGGAAGACAGGGCACGGACGGCCGCGTTGCCTGTGAGGCTGGGACCGCCGGGAATCGTCGATGTCGCACTGCCGTCGCTCAGCGTTCGCGAGCGCGTGCGGCTCGATAACGCGATGTTGCTGTGATCACTAGGGCGGGTGGGGCAGGTGGGCCGGTGGGGCAGGTGGACGGATGGCGGTCGGGCGGGTTGGGCAAGCGGAAAGGCCCCAGGGGTTCCCGTCCCGTCCTACCTGCCCCACCTGCCCCACCTGCCCTACCTGCCTCCGCTACGTTCCGCACATCGGCCGATGGAGCGTGAGGCCGCCGGCGAGATCCGTCGAGCTGCTTGCGCAGGATCAAACGGCCCGCGGTGCAGTCGCGATTTGAGCGTCTGATCTTTCACCCTCAGCATCGCGCTCGCCTCCTCCGGTCGACATTCCCTGGATGTCGCGCAGCACGACCGGCGCGCGATAGATCGCCGGCAGCGCAAGGATGGCGCGGAACACGACGACGCCGGACCTGCGAGCGAAGCACCTGCTCGTCGGCCATGTCCGACCAGTCGGCCACGTCGGCGCGTGCCGGGCTGCCCGCTCTCTTCGCGATCCGTCAGCCGCTGCAGGCCGGTCCTCGTCCTGCGCACCGCTGATAGCGCGCCGTGCGCAGGCGCGACATCGCCGCGTTGAAGGTGATCCGGTAGATCCAGGACGACAGCGCCGCGTCGCCGCGGAACGCGCCGACGCTTCGGTACACCTTGCACAGCACGTCCTGGGTGATTTCTTCGGCGTCTTCCTTGTTCCGCAGAGTAGCTGAACGCCAGCTGATAGATCTTCGAGCTATAGCGTACTGGCGAGGTCGGCGAGCGCGCGCTCGTCGCCCGATTGAAGCCGCGTGAGAAGTTCTTCGCTCTTGGGGTCGCGCATGAGGTTTCCTCTCGAATGAGGATAAAAACCCGACCGTGGCGGAAATATTCCACACGTGAACTATCGCCGTTAAGTTGCTGCAAATACAAGACTTATAGAGTTGTTTTTGTGCGGAACGGAGAGCGGCCGGATGATGCCGATGACTGAGGATGAACCTCAACAGCGCTGCCCGGCGCGCCGGGCACCGGAAGTGAGCGTCCACCCCGATCCGTCCCGCCCGTGTCCGTCACGAAGGCTCTCCCACTGGCGCCGCATGGGCCGCCGTCCGCTCGAACACCTCGCAGAAGTGCGCGACGATGCCATCTTCAACGACGCGGCGATCGACCAGGCTGTCCAAGCAGTCGGGCGAGCGAAGTGACGCCTCGATCGGCGATGCCGCACGGGCACGATCAGTTTGAAATACTCGAGGTTGGTGGTCACGTTCAACGCGAAACCGTGGCTCGTCACCCAGCGCGAAATGCGCACGCCGATCGCGGCCAGCTTTTTCGCGACCGACCCACACGCCTGTCAGTCCGTCGACGCGCGCCGCTTCGACGCCGAGCTCGCCCGCGGCGCGAATGAGCACGTCCTCGAGATCGCGGACGTACCGGTGCACGTCGCAGCGGTCCGGCTTGAGATCGATGATCGGGTAGCCGACGAGTCTGCCCTGGACCATGGTAGGTGATGTCGCCGCCGCGGCCGGTTTCGTGGATCTCGACGCCGCGCGACGCCAGCGCGTCGGCCGTCGCCAGGATGTGCGACCGCCCGCCGTCGCCGCGGACGCCGAGCGTCAGGACGTGCGGATGCTCGACGAGCAGCAGCGTGTCGCGGAATCCGGCCCGCGCGGCGATCCTCGACCAGCGCGCGCTGCAGCGCCAGCGCCTCGGCGCACGGCATCAGTCCCGAGCCGCCGGATTTCGAGTGCGTCTGCACTGTCCGCACGCCCGACTCGATCCTGCCGTCGCCCCTGGGCTGCCTGGTCGTGCCAGCCCGGGCCGTTGTCAGACCGCGTTCGGATCCCAGTGTCTCGAGCGCTCTTCTTGACGATCGACATGAACTCGTCCGCCACGGCGCCGTCGATGACCCGGTGATCGTAGCCGAGCGTCAGGTACGCCATCGGCCGGATCGCGATCGCATCGTCGACCACGACCGGGCGCTTCTCGACGTTGCCGACGCCGAGGATCGCGACCTGCGGCTGGTTGATGATCGGCATCCCGAACAGCGCGCCGAACACGCCGGGGTTCGTGATCGTGAACGTGCCGCCGGACGACCTCGTCCGGCTTGAGCTGCTTGGCGCGCGCGCGGTTCGCGAGGTCGGCGACGGCGCGGCTGAGCCCCACGAGGTTCTTCTCGTCGGCGTGCTTGATCGACCGGCACGATCAGCCCCCAGTCGAGCGCGACCGCGATGCCGACGTTGATCTCCTTGTGATAGACGACGTTGTCGCCGTCGACCGAGGCGTTGACGATCGGCATCGGCGCGCAGCGCGTCGACGGCCGCCTTCATGATGAACGACAGATAGGTGAGCTTCGACGCCGGCGCGCTCGAACTCGGCCTTCTCTCGCGTCGCGGATCTTCGCGCATCCGCGAGAAGTTCACCTCGAACACCGAGTGCACGTGCGCGGAGGTGCGGCGGCTGACGATCATGTGCTCGGCGATGCGCTTGCCGCATCGGCGACATCTTCTCGACGTGATCGGTGGCGCCGGGCTTGAACTGCGGCGCCGGCGGCACGGCGCGCCGGACACGGGCGCGGCTCTTCGCCGCCTGCCCTGCCTGCCTTCCGCGCCTTGCCGCCTTCCTGCCTCCGCCTGTCCACCTTCCTGCCGATGAACCCGAGGATGTCGTCCTTGGTCACGCGGCCCGCGATGCCGGTGCCGCGAATCTGCGAGATGTCGACGTTGTGCTCCTTCGCGATCTTCCGCACGAGCGGCGACGACCGCTCGCGGATCGCGTCCTCGGCGCGTCGATGGCCGCGCCTTCGGCCGGACGGCTGATGCTCGTCGTCGCGGCCAGGCGTCCGGACGAGCGCGGAGCGGCACGCCTTGGGCGGCGGACGGCGGATCCTCGCGCTCGTGATAGTCGCGCCGGACGGCTGCGCGGCGCTCCGGCTGGCGCCGGCGGGAGGCGCGGACGAGCCATCGGCCTGCGGCGAGGCCTGGCGGCGGCTGTCAGCCTGCCGACGGCTTCGTCGGCGCCGTTGCCGCCGAGCCGCGGTTGCGTGGCGGCGGACGGCGGAGCCGATCACCGCGACGACGCTGTTGACCGGGACCGTCTCGCCTTCCTTGACGCGGATCTCCGAGACGACGCCGGCCGCCGGCGACGGAATCTCCGCGTCGACCTTGTCGGTCGAGATCTCGAACAGCGGCTCGTCGCGATCGACCGTGTCGCCGACTTTTTCATCCAGCGGACGATCGTGCCCTCGGCAATCGACTCGCCCATCTGCGGCATGACGACTTCAGTAGCCATAGTTATGAATGTATCGCTGCGCCGTGCGTGGCATGTGCCGCTTCGCCGATCGCCTCGGCGAAGGTCGGGTGCGCGTGAATGGTGCGAATCAGCTCTTCGACCGTGACTCGAGCCGGAGCGCGACCGTCGCTTCGGCGACCAGCTCGGTCGAGCGCGGCCCGATCATGTGGACGCCGAGCAGCTCGTCGTATTTCTTGTCGGCCACGATCTTCACGAACCCGTCGGTCTCGCCGGCCATCTTGGCGCGCCCGAGCACGCCGAACGGGAAGGTGCCGATGCGGACGTCGAACCCGCGCGCCTTCGCTTCCGCCTCGGTCAGCCCGACGCTGCCGATCTCCGGATCGCAGTAGGTGCAGCCGGGCACGTGGTCGTAGTTGAGCGGCCGCGACGCCTGGCCGGCGATCCGCTCCGCGGTGACGATCCCTTCCGCCGACGACACGTGCGCGAGCTGCGGATGTCCCGGCCCGCCGAGCGTGATCACGTCGCCGACCGCCGAGATGCCGGGCACGTTCGTCCTGTACGCCGCGTCGACCTTGATGTAGCCCTTCTCCATCTCCAGGCCGACGCCTTCCGCGTTCAGGCCCGTCGGTCACCGGACCGCGGCCGGTCGCGACCAGCAGGTAGTCGGCGCGAATCTTCTTCGTGCTGCCGTCGGCGAGCTGAACGTCGATGTCGACGCCGTCGCCGTTCGCCCTGGCCGCGCGTCACCTTCGCGCCGGTGAAGGCCGGTGATGCCCTGCTTGCGGAACGATTTCTCGAGCTCCGCGGAGACCGCCTCGTCCTCGACCGGCACCAGCCGCGGCAGCAGCTCGACGATCGTCACGTCGCTGCCGAACCGGTTGAAGATCGACGCGAACTCGACGCCGACGGCGCCGCTGCCCATGATGACGAGCGTCTTCGGCACCTCGCGGAGGCCGATCGCTTCGTCGCTCGTGATGATGCGCTTGCGGTCGATCTCGATGCCCGGCACGCCGCGCGGCGACGAGCCGGTCGCGACGATGATCTCCTTTGCGCGCGCGAAGCGTCTGCGTCTCGCCCTCGAAGACGTCGACGCCGCCGTTGCCGGTCAGCCGCGCCGTCCCCTTGATCCAGTCGATCTTGTTCTTCTTGAACAGGAACTCGACGCCCTTGGTCAGGCCGGCTGACCACCCGATCCTTGCGCGTCTGCACTGCGCCCATGTCGATCGTCGGCGCGGCCGCGCGATCCGAGGCTCGATGCCCCAGTCCTTGGCGTGCTGGACGACCTTCAGCGCATGCGCGTGCTCGAGCAGCGCCTTGGTCGGGGATGCAGCCCCACAGCAGGCAGGTGCCGCCGAGGGCCTTCTGCTTTTCGACGACGGCGGTCGTGAGGCCGAGTTGCGCGGCGCGGATCGCGCGCGACGTAGCCGCCGGTGCCGGCGCCGATCACGATAACGTCATAGTCCTGGGGCACGTGGTCTCGGTTCGCGTCAGCCTTGCCGTTTCAACGATGACAGGGGAACGAAATGTGTCGCCGCCGGCCGGCGCGCGCGGGCTCCGGCGCCGGCAGGCTGATCGGGATCGAGGCGGTTCACGCGCGCGCGCAGTTGCCCGTGCTCGTACCGCAACTCCCAATAAGATTCGGTGAGCCGTTCCAGGCGTCTTGCCAGGCGCCGCGCTTTGAGCAACGCGGCGAGGGCGACGAGGACGGCTGCGCCGGCAAGCAGCCCCAGCAAGGTCAACAAAACTCCACCTTATCGAACGGCTTGCAACAGTGTCAACCGCCTGACACAATTGGCCGCGTTTCCGTCGGCCGCGCGGTCCATGAGCCACAAGCCCAAAACCGTCCTGATTGTCGACGACGACGAGGGGATGCGCGACACGCTGACCGCGATCCTCAAGCGCGAGTATCGCGTGCTGCGCGTCGTCGAGCGGCGAGGCGGCGCCTCCCCATCCTCAACCGCGAGGACGTCGACCTGATGCTGCTCGACGTCCGGCTGCCCGGCATCAGCGGCTTCGAGGTGCTCGCGCATCGTCAAGGAGAACTACAGCCTCGATCGAGGTGGTGATGATCTCGGCCGATCAACGAGATCGAGACCGCCGTGCAGGCGATGAAGCACGGCGCGTATCACTACGTCACCAAGGACTTCGACTACGACCAGCTGCGGTCGCTCGTGCGCAACGCCAGCGAGCGCCAGGATCTGAACCGCCAGGTGCTCACGCTCTCCGCGCAGGTCGCCGACCAGACCGAGCGCGAGTTCATCGTCGGGCCGAGCAAGATCACCCGCGACATCGTCGATCTGGTGAACAAGATCGCGAAGCTGTCGGCGACGGTGCTGATCCTCGGCGAGAGCGGCACCGGCAAGGAGCTGCTCGCGCGGCTGATTCACCGCGAGGCCGGCGACCCGGAGGCGCCGTTCATCGCCGTCAACCTCGCCGCGATTCCGCGCGAGCTCGCCGAGAGCGCGCTCTTCGGCCACGAGCGCGGCGCGTTCACCGGCGCGCATCGCCAGCAGCTCGGCAAGTTCGAGCTGGCGTCGAACGGCACGCTGTTCCTCGACGAGATCGGCGACCTGCGGCTCGACCTGCAGGCCAAGCTGCTGCGCGCGATTCAGGAAGGCGAGATCGAGCGCGTCGGCGGCACCAAGCCGATCAAGACCGAGTTCCGGCTGATCGCCGCGACCAACGTCGATCTCGAGAAGGCGGTGAAGGAAGGGCAAGTTCCGCGAGGACCTCTTCTACCGGATCAACGTCATCCCGATCAAGCTGCCGCCGCTGCGCGAGCGGACCGAAGACGTCCCGCAGCTCGCCGAGTTCTTCCTGCGCCGCTACAACGCGCGGTTCCGCAAGCGCATCCTCGGCATCACCGAGTCGACGATGACGGTGCTGAAGAGCATACTGGTGGCCGGGCAACATCCGCGAGCTCGAGAACCTGATCGAGCGGCTGGTGGCGGTCAGCGACAAGGAATACATCTCCGAAGAGGACCTGCCGCTCGAGTTTCACTTCGCGCAGCTCGAGCCGCTCGGGACCAGCACCGACAGCCTGTTCGAGGATGGCCACGAACACCTTCGAGCGAAACTTCATCTTGCGAGCGCTCGAAAAATGCGGCTGGAACGTGACCGGCGACTGCAGAGTACCTGGAATTCCATTGAGCACGTTGAAGTACAAAATGGATAAGCTCGACGTGCGACAACTTGCGAAACGACTGCGCGGCGCATAAGTAGAGTCAGAAACTTGGCCTGTGCGGCCAACGAGTTGCCCTTCACAAAATCGCCTGATCCACGCGGCGCGAATCGTTCGTTCTTCCCGGCCGCTGGGCTGACGCGGGCAACCCATTGCCTCGCGCCGATCCGGCGCGTGACGCGCGCGCGATCCACCGTGTCGCCACTGAACTTCAGGTATTCCCCACAAAAACTCATTCTTCAAGACGGCACCGCACGCCTCAGTCATGGAATACGCGTTGCAGTCTCATGTGACGTCCGCGCGACGACCGTCGAGTTCGTTAACCAACCGGGGTCTGGAGCCGCTTCCATCATGCAGCCTTCGATGTTCAATCTTCGTGTGCCGCTCGCGGCGCGCGACGAAGTCTTCCTGATGAACACCATCACCGACGCGCAGCTGGTGGTGTCGCGAGACGTGGCCGCGCTGCTCGACCGCGCCGCCAAGGGCGAGTTCATCGGCGCCCCCATGGCACGCCGGACGAGCGCGAGGCGCTGATCGCTCCTCTGGGAGCAACGGCTTCCTCGTCGAGAACCGGACCGCCGATCGCGCGGCCCTCGACAGTTACCTGACACGGTCAAGAGCAACACGGACGAGCTCAACGTCACCATCCTCACGACGCTCCAGTGCAATTTCGCCTGCGACTACTGCTTCCAGGGCGACCACGGCGACTACAACAAGTTCGCCGACAAGATGTCGCCCGAGACGGCCGGCCGCGTCGTCCGACTGGCTCGATCGCGAGCTCGATCGCGTCCGCCCCGAGCGGTTCGTCCTGACCTTCTTCGGCGGCGAGCCGCTCCTCAACATTCCGGTGATGTACAGCATCGCCGAGCGGGCGTGGCAGGCGACGCAGGCGCGCGGCGTCACGCTCTACATCAACATCATCACCAACGGGCTGCTGCTGTCCGAGGAGGTCGTCGACCGGCTGGTCCCGCTCGGGCTGAACGGGATCAAGATCACGCTCGACGGCGACCACGACACCCACAACCGGATGCGGCCGCTGCGCGGCGGCCAGGGCACCTTCGACCGGATCGTCGACAACATCCGCAAGGTCGCCGGCCGCTGCCGGATCGCGATCGGCGGCAACTTCGACGAGAGCTCGGTGGAGAGCTTTCCGGCGCTGCTCGGAGTTCCTGAAGAGCCAGGACTTCGCCGACAAGCTGGTGAAGGTCAACTTCAAGCCGGTCGTCCGCGTCGAGGCCCAGGCCAAGGCGCAGCCGGCGAACATCATCCCGCTGACCCTGGTCAGCGCGAACGCGCAAGCCGCTGAACGGCACCTGCATGACCTCGGTCGGCTCCGGCGCCGGCACGCGGTGCGACAACTGCGATTTCCTCGACGACAAGATGTCGTTCCTGCGCGAGGAGACCACGCGCCACGGCTTCGCGACGCACGACGGCGTCCACAACGGCCCGTGCCACGTGCACATGCAGCACGCGCACACGATCGGTCCCGACGGCTCGCTCTACTCCCTGCCCCGGCTTCACCGGCCAGCTCGCCACCTCGACCGGCCACATCGACGACCGCAAGGACGCGCTTTCGCGAGTCCGCGCGCGAGAAGTTCGAACGGCTCTCGCCGTGGAAGGAATGCGGCGACTGCGCCTACATCCCGGTGTGTGCCGGCGGATGTGTCGCCGCGTCCTACAGCCAGCTCGGCGACATGAATCTTCCGACCTGCCACAAACGCAGCTTCGACTCGGCGCTCGTGACGCTGGCGCATGCCGCGGCCAACGCAGCTTAGGAGACTATAATGAAAATCAAGATCGTCAAGAAGGCCACCAACATGAAGCCCAGCGCGTATTGCGGTTTCTGGATGGACGATCCGCCGATGAACAAGAAGTAACTGGATGCGACGTGCGCTCGGACGATTCTGCACAGCCACGAGTGTGGCGGCGCTGGCGGCTCTCCTGCTGCCGGCCTGCGGATCGGGCGCCGGACATCCCGTTGTCGACACCGCGACGTCGTCGTTGCGCATAGGCATAGGGCAAGTCGGACGACTGTCGAGTCCAGGTCAGGGTCTGCGCCAACTGGTTCAGAACCTGACCGTCGAAAATCTCGCGAGCCTGACAGATGAGGGGCGTCCCCGGCCGTGGCTGGCCAAGGACTGGAGCGTCAGCCCGGACGGCCTCGCACTCACCGTCAACCTTCCGCCGAACCTCACGTTTCACGACGGCTCACCGCTGACCGCGATGGTCGTGGCGAATGCCCTTCAAGCCATGCTGCCGAACACGCATGGGCGTCGGCGTTTGAAGATGTCGAGGGGGTCTCGGCGAAGAGCGATCAGCAGGTCGTCGTCCGGTTTCGCCGGCCGTCGCCGTTCCTGCTCGGACGCCCTCGAAACGCCGATCCCGAAACCCGGCGCCTCGCAGGTCGGCACCGGGCCGCTTCGCGGTCGCCGATCCGAAGGCCCCGACGGAACTGACGGCCAACGATCACTACGCGCTCGGCCGGCCCGGCATCGATCGGATCGTGCTGCAGACATTCCCGAGCGTGCGGGCCGCCTGGGCGGAGCTGCTCCGCGGCCAACTGGACATGCTGTATGAGGTCGGCGTCGACGCGCCTCGATTCCCTCGAGACCTCGACCAGCGTCTCGATCTTCAACTACACCCGCCACTATCAGCACGTCGTCGTGCTTGAATACGCAGTCCGGATGTCTTCCGATCGAAGGACGTCCGCCGCGCCTGAATCTGGCCGTGGACCAGCGGCTGCTCGTGCGCGAGGCGCTCAATGGCCACGGCATCGCCTCGTCAGGGCCGGTCTGGCCGCAGAACTACGGATTCCGCCCGGAGCTGCCGAAGTTCGAGGTCAACGCCGAGGCGGCGTCCGCGATCCTGTCCCGGCTCAAGCCCGGCACCCATGAGGCCGGGGCGGCTCCATTTCACGTGCCTCGTGGCGCCCGACACCGTGAACGAGCGTCTCGCGCTGGTGCTGAAGCGCCAACTGGAAGCGGTCGGCGTCGACATGTCCGTCGGAAGAAGCGCCGATGGATCGCATCGTCGACGCGGTGAAGAACCGCACGATTCGAGGCGACGCTGATCGAAGGCGATCAGCGGGCCGACGCTGCTGCGCCCGTACCAGATCTGGCATTCGAAGGGCGCCTTCAATCGCCGGCGGTCTGGGGAACGCGACCGTCGATGCGGCGCTTCGATCGCATCCGCCACGCCGCGAACGACGATGGAATACGCGCAGGCGGTCGCCGGCGTTCCAGCAGGCGTTCATGGACGATCCTCCGGCGATCTTTCTCGCCTGGTCCGGTGCGCGCCCGCGCCGTGAGCAAGCGCTTCAGTGGTCCCGCCGTCGGAACAGGGACGCGATATCATGGCGACGTTCCGTCTGTGGAAACCGGTGGCGGAGGCGCCGCGCGCGAGCCACAACTGATGGCGCCCCGAATCCGGCACATCGCGACCAGGTTCGCCCTCCTGCTGGGCGGCGCGGCCGTCGCTGCCGCTGCTCGCCTACGGCTTCGTCTCGATCCTCTCGCTCGCAGCGCGGCACGCGCGAGTCGGTCGTCAACGGCAACCAGAACGTCGCCGTCCGCGCCGCCGAGGAAATCCGCCGCTACGTCGTCACCAACGCCGAGCTGCTGAAGGCGCTCTCCGCCGACCTCCAGAACACCGGCCTCGAAACCGTGGCAGCAGGATCGCATCCTCAAGAACTACGTCCTCCAGTTCCGCGAGTTCCGCGAGATCACGCTGTTCGACGAAGCACGGCGCGATGATCGCCTCGAGCCGCGTCGGCAAGCCGCGCGTCGTGGTGCCGAAGGACTCGCGCCGGTCGATCGACGGCGTCGCGATGTCGCCGATCCGCGTCGACGACGATCTGCTGCCGACCTCGATGTTCGCCATCCGCCTGACCCGGCTCGACCAGCCGGCCGGCTGGCTCGCCGGCGAGTTCAGCCTCGAAGAGATGTGGCGGATGGTCGATCAGATCCGGATCGGCGAGCACGGCTTCGCGATGGTCGTCGCGCCCGGACGGCGAGCTGGTCGCGCACGGCGACCCCGACAAGAAGGCGCTGGTCGCGCAGACGCGCAACATGAGCGGCCACCCGCTGTTCGCCGCCAGCCGCGCGCGCGCAGCGACGCGCGCCCGGTGTCGCAGGAGTATACCGACGAGGACGGCCGCAGCGAGCTCGGCGTCGCCGCGCGCATCGCGCCGCTCGGCTGGACCGTCATCGTCGAGCAGCCGACCGCGCGAAGCCTACGCCAACGCCACCGAGCTGCAGCGGCAGCTGGTCGTCGCGATCTCGATCGCGCTGCTCGTGATGATCATCGTCGGCTACCTGTTCGGCCGGACGCTTCATCAACCCGATCCTGACCCTGCAAGCGCGGCGACGCACGACGTCGCCGCCGGCCAGCTCGACGCGCGCGTCGACATCACGCAGCCGCGACGAGTTCGGCGACCTCGGCGACGCCTTCAACACCATGGCCGACCGCCTCGTCCAGCTGCAGGAGGACGTCAAGCGGCAGGAGCGGCAGGCGATGTTCGGCCGCGTCGCCGCCGGCCTGGTCCACGATCTCTCGCACCCGATTCAGAACATCGGCAACAGCACCGCGGCTGCTGCTGCGCGACGATCTCGATGCCGGAATCGCGCGAGCGTGTTCCGGCAGCACGATCGAGCGCGAGCTGCAGACGCTGAAGCGCTTCATGGACGACCTGCGCCACGTCGTCAAGCCGAAGCCGATCGAGCGCTTTCGCGATGGACGTGAACGGCTCGGTCGCCGAGATCGTCGACTCGATGCGCGCCGAAGGCGAACGCAACGGCGTCACCGTCGACGCGCAGCTACGCGGACCGGGCCGCTGGTCATCGAGGGCGACCGGTTCGCGCTCGGCCGCGTCTACCGCAACCTCATCACCAACGCGATTCAGGCGACCGAGCCCGGCGGCCGCGTCACCGTGGCGACCGGCCGGGCCGGCGATCGCGTCGAGATCAGCGTCAGCCGACACCGGCTCGGGCATCCCGCCGGAACGGCTCGCGGCGATCTTCGACGACTTCGTCACGACCAAGCGCCGCGGCCTCGGCCTCGGCCTGGCGATCTCGAAGCGCATCGTCGAACAGCTGAACGGCACGATCGTCGTCGCAGAGCGAGGTCGGGCCGCGGCACCGCCTTCACCCTGCGCTTTCCCGCTCGCGACGACCGCTCGGCAGCAGCGGCGGCAAGCTGAACGACTTGGAAGTGTCCGGCGTCGAGCCGGGTTGGAGGATCGCATGTTCCGCACACTCGTGAAGACCGATGCGCTGGCCGTGCAGGACAAGACGGTGACGGTGCGGTATTTCGAATGCCGCACCCTGCGCGGCGCACGGCGCTACAGCGCGGAGATTCTGCTCGCCCCGAGCGACCGGATCATCCTCGACGATGATTCGGTGGTGAACCTCGAGGCCCGGACCCGTGCCTGGTGCCGGCCACGTCTCTACAGCCGGATCCTGCTCCGCCCGACCGCCGCCTGAGCGGCGGCGCGGCGTGACCGGTCAGCCCGGGGATCCGCAGCCGGAGTCGGCCACGGCCGAAGTGAAGGCCCCACGAAAGGGGCGCAGCGGAACCTGCCGCTGCGCCGCCTCACCTGGCTGGTAAGCGCGAGGCGTGGTGTGGGGGAACCACGCGCCCTACTCTTGGGCAGGACCGCGTCTTTGAGCTGCTTGGCGATTCGCGCCTTGACGACGGTCTTGGCGGGAATCTTGATGGCCTCGCCGGTGGCCGGGTTCCGGCCCATGCGCGCCTTGCGCTTCTGCACGACCAGCTTGACCATTCCGGGCAGCACGAACTCTCCCGATCGCTTCAGCTCCTTTTCCGCCAGCTGCGTCAGCTCGTCGAAATTACTCGCGAGCCTGCGTCCGTTTGACTTCGAACCGTTCCGCGAAGTGCGAAAACAGTTCGGATTTGCCCATCCTGCGGGCGTCAGACCATCGGGTCCCCTCACTTGACGCGCTGTGATGTCCACCGCCGATCGGTCGCGCGCGCAGCACCGATCGCGCGTTTTACTTCAGAAAATCGACGTATCCTAATCCGCGCTTCTCGCCAGTGTCAATCGACGGCGCCGCGCGAAACCGTCGATTTTCGGCTCAGAATGCTAGAATTTTCGGCCATGTCAAGCTCGACGCTCGAGACGTTCCCCAACCCGCGGCCGGAGCGCGATTACGAGATCGCGATCGCGTGCCCCGAGTTCACGTCGGTGTGTCCGATGACCGGGCTGCCGGACTTCGGCGAGATCCGCATCGTCTACGTGCCCGGACGCGCGCTGCGTCGAGCTGAAATCGCTGAAGTACTACCTGATCGAGTTCCGCAACAAGGGCATCTTCTACGAGCAGGTCACGAACCAGATCCTCGACGACCTCGTCGCGGCGCTGCAGCCGCGCCGCATGACCGTGACCGGCGACTTCTCGGTCCGCGGCGGGATCAAGACAGTGGTCACGGCCAGCTACCCGGGCGTCATGGCTAATGGCTAATGGCAACGAACCCATCCAGATTCCCATCGAAGCGCGAGCTCGATCTGCACGCGTTCGCGCCACGGGATATTCCCTCGGTCGTGCAGGAGTATGTCGACGCCGCCGCCGCCGCCGGCCTGCGGCGAAGTGCGGTTGATCCACGGCCGCGGCCGCGGCGTCCAGCGCGGCATCGTGCAGGCGGCGCTCGAGCGCCATCCCCGCGTTGCGGAGTTCTGGGACGACACCAGCGCCCCATCTCGGTGCCACCATCGCCCGCTCTCGAATGGCTGGAGCGCCGCTTTGCTGATGCCCGTGGCTACGGCTGAAGCCGTGCCCTGCAGCGCGATCACGGCGTAATGCCTCGTCTTGAAACGATCTGCTGAATCCAGCCACCGCTTGGCATCCTCGTTGCCCCTCTGCGGAATCACGTCCGCTCGCCTCCCGTAACTCGTTGACTGCCGGCGGTGCGTCAGACGCGCATCGCAGATTCTGCTCGCGAGCGGCCGACCCGCGATGCAGATTTCAGAACCTCCGCCGACCCGCGATCGCCCCGGCGTCCGCGCCGGCGACCTCGTCGTCGTGCGCCGCACCCGCTGGCGCGTCGTCGAGGTGCGCGCCTACGAGGACTGCCAGGTCGTCACGCTGCGCGGGCTGGGCCCGCCCTGTCCCGGCCTCGAACGCCGCGTGATCGCGCCATTCGAATCCCTGCGTCGCGTCGCACAGCAGCGCCGGGCGCGCCTCGTCGGACCCGTGCGCTGGCGCCGCGCCTGCCGCGCGCTCGTCGCCGCTGACGCCCCGCCCGGCGCGCTTCGGGCGGCGAGCGCCGCGCGCATCGAGTTGCTGCCGCACCAGCTCGAGCCCGCGCTGGCCGTCGTCCGCGGGAGGGGATCACGGCTGCTGCTCGCCGACGAGGTCGGCCTCGGCAAGACGATTCAGGCCGGGCTCATCGTCGCCGAGCTCCGGGCCCGCGGCACCATCGACCGCGTCCTCGTCCTCACGCCGGCGGGCCTGCGCGAGCAATGGGCCGAGGAGCTGGCCGCGCGCTTCTCGATCGTCGCGCCTGCGCGTCGACGGCCGCGTGCTGCGGCGGCTCGCCACGACGCTGCCGGTCGGGCGTCAACCCGTGGTCGACGCTGGCGGCGGCGATTGCCTCGGTGGACTACGTCAAGCGCCCGGAGGTGCTGCCCGCCGTCGCCGCCGGCTCGTGGGACATCGTCGTCGTCGATGAAGCGCACGGCGTGGCCGGCGATTCCGATCGGCATGAGGCGGTCCACCTGCTCGCCTCGCGCGCCTCGTATGTGCTCCTCCTGACGGCCACGCCGCACAGCGGCGATCGCCGGGCGTTCGAGGCGCTCTGCGGGCTCGGGTCGGCCGGCCCGCCGGACGATCCGCCGCTCATCGTGTTCCGCCGCACGCGTCGACGGTCGGCACGGGCACGGCCCGGCGCGTCCACATCCATCCGCGTCCGGCAGAGCGCGGCCGAGCGGCGCATGCACGCCCTGCTCGCGCGATACAGCGGCGGCGGTTCGCGCGCGATCGCGGCGGGATCGCCAGTCGTGAGGTCTCGCTCGCGCTGTCGGTTCTGCACAAGCGGGCGTTGTCGAGCGCCTGGTCGCTGGCGCAGTCGGTCGATCGCCGGCTCTCCGCGCTCGCGGCGTCGAGCGCGCCGGACGCGGATCAGCTCGCGCTGCCGCTCGGCGATCCCGACGGCGAGCTCGTGCGCGCCGACGAGCCGCCGTCGTGGCCGCCGGACCTGCGGGCTGTCGGATCCGCAGCGCGAGCGGCGGCTGCTCGGCGCGCTCGCCGCACGCGCGCGAGCGGCCTCGCCGCTCGAGTCGAAGATCGCGGCGCTCTGCCGCCTGCTCCGCCGCGCCCGCGAATCGGCGGTGGTCTTCACTGGATGCCGCGACACGCTGATGCACCTGCGCCGGCGTCTGGCGGGGCACGCCGGGATCGCCGCGGCGCCAATCGTCCTCTCACGGCGGCCTGACGCGCGAGGAGCAGGTGGCGGCGCTCGACGAGTTCGCGCGCGCGCCAGCGCGCGCTTCTTCTCGCCACCGACGCGGCGGCCGAAGGGCTCAACCTTCATCGCGGCTGCCGCCTGGTCGTCAACCTGGAGCTGCCGTGGAACCCGATGCGGCTCGAGCAGCGAATCGGCCGAGTCGACCGGATCGGCCAGCCGCGGACCGTGCACGCGGTCCACCTGGTCGCGGCCGGCACGGGCGAAATGCGAATCCCTCGTGCCTGCGCACCCGGGTCGCCGCGGCGAAGGCCGACCTCGGGGCACCGGATCCGTTGGGCGACGACGCGGAGCGCGCGATCGTGCGACTGGTCGTCGCAGGGGACGAGTCCTGAAATGGAACCTCTCACGCAAATGAGAGATGGCGTTCGTGGATCTGAGGGCAGAGGCGATCGCGGAGGCTCACCGGCTGGCCCGTTCCGCGCGCGATGACGGTGACCGGGGATCAGGTGTGCGCTCGCGCGGCTCGAAGCCGAGGGGCCGTGGATCGCGGTCGCTCGACGACAGAGGATGCGGCGCGCCCTCGGCCGGCGGCTGCTGCTCGTGTGGCGCATGGCCATCGAGACGCCGTGGGCACCCCCGTCGAAACCCGTCTCGTCGCCGTGACGGTCAACCTGACGCGCCCGGCGCCCGGGCGCCTCGACCGCCGTCAGGTCGAGGCGATCGTGCTGGAAGACGGCATCGCAGGTTCGCGCGGCGATCGACGCGGACAGCGCCGGCTGGCGGACGGCGGCCGAAGGCGTGCTCGCTTCGTTCATGGCGCTGCGAACCGCGCGCGAGCGCGCGATCGCCGCCGCCGCCGGGCATCTCCAGGACACGCGTTTCAACCGGGCTTGTTCGATCGGCGCGCCGAACGCGCGCGAGAGCAGGCCACGGCGGCAGCCACCGACCTCGACGCCGCGGCAGCCCGCCGGCTTGGCGCGATCGCGCGGTCCGCCGCCGTCGGTCCTCCGGCGGCCCGGCTGCTGATCGTGCTCGCTCCGTAGATCCAACCGTCATGCTTCCGGGCTTCACCGGCCATCTCCTGTCGGTCGCCTTCGTCGAGCGCCACCTGCCGGCAACCGCGCCCGGCAGACGCTGATCGCCTGCGCCGCGAGCTCGTCGCGTGGCGGGCGCGCAGCGCCGGGCTCGGCCCGGCCTCGACGCCGCGCACCATCCTTCACGCCGCTGCCGCGCCGCTGTGCGCGGCGCTCGGCTTCGAGGCGCCGGCGGCGATCGAGCCGGCACATCCGGCCGTCGCCGCGACGCTTCGCGCGAGCGGGCCGCGCGGTAGCACTGCTCGTCGCGCCGTGGGGCGAGCCGCTCGATCCGCTCTGGCGGCTGGCGGTCGCGCAAGCCGCCCGGCGGGCGGCCCCGTGGTGCCTGCTCTTCGACGGGCTTCGCCTGCGGATCGTCGATGCCGGCCGCCTCTATGCGCGCCGTCACGTCGAGTTCGATCTCGATCTGGCGATCGACCACCCGCCCGCCGTGGCCGCGCTCTGGACGCTGGCCGGATCGGCGGCGCTGACCTCCGGGCCGGGGCACGCGCGGTCACTCCACGCCCTGGTCGCGGCATCCGATCGCCACGCCGCCGGCGTGTGCCGATCGCTGCGCGACGGCGTGCTCGCAGCCTCGGGGAAGTGCTCCAGGCGCTCATCGGCCGCGCACCCACGGTCCGCCTGACGGCGGACCACGCACGAACCTTCATCCGCGCGCGGCCGAGATCAGTACGTAGTGTCCGGCTTTAGCCGGACCGTGGACCGCCGGACCGTGGACATCGACAGCGGCTTCGAGCAAGCGCTGACGATCGTCTACCGCATCCTGTTTCTGCCTCTTCGCCGAAGCGCGCGCGCTCGGTGCCGCTGTGGCATCCGATCTACCGCGAGAGCTACAGCCTCGAGTGCATTGCGCGACGCCGCCGAGCGCACGGCGCGAGCGCCGGGACTCTGGGACGCGCTGCGCGCGATCGCCCGGCTGGCCCATGCCGGCTGCCGCGCCGGCGATCTGCTGGTCACGCCGTTCAACGGACGCCTCTTCGCGCCGGCGCGCACGCCGCTCGCCGAACGCCGCGATCTCGACGACGAGGCCGCGAGGCGGGCCGTGATGGCGCTGTCGACGCGGCCCGCCCCGACGGCGCCGGCCGGGAACGCATCGCGTATCGCGACCTCGGCGTCGAGCAGCTCGGCGCGGTCTACGAAACGCTGCTCGACTACGAGCCGCGCGTCGACCGCGCGCGCGTGACGCTGGCATCAGGATCCGGCCTCCGCAAGGCGACCGGGACGTTCTACACGCCGCAGCCAATCGCCGACTATCTCGTGCGCCGGACGCTGGCGCCGCTGGTGCGCGATGCCACGCCCGAAGGTCATCCTGCAGCTCCGGCTCGTCGATCCGGCGATGGGCAGCGGCGCGTTTCTGGTCGCCGCCTGCCGCTACCTGACCGCCGCCTACGAGGCCGCGCTCGTTCGCACCGGCGCCTGCCATTCGAGCGACATCGGCGACGCCGAGCGTGCCGCCATCAGGCGGACGATCGCGGAGCGATGCCTGTACGGCGTCGACCTCAACCCGATGGCCGTGCAGCTCGCCCGGCTGTCGCTGTGGCTCGCGACGCTCTCCGCCGATCGGCCGCTCAGCTTTCTCGATCATCGGCTCCAGGCCGGCGACAGCCTGCTGGGCGCCTGGCTCGCCGACCTGCGGCATCCGCCGCATCCCGGCCGCCGCCGGCCGGCGGAGCGCGGCTCCCGCTGTTCGACGACGACGCGATGGGCGTCGCGCTGCGCGAGGCGCGTGCCGGTGCGCTTCTCGCTCGAGACGATGCCGAACGACACGCTCGCGCAGGTGCGCGCGAAGGAGCGGGCCTTCGCGGCGCTGACGGCGCGGGCGGCCGCCCTGTCGCGGTGGAAACGGATCGCCGATCTCTGGTGCGCCGCCTGGTTTGCTCCGGAAGGCCGGGCCGCGCCCTCGTCGGCGTTCGGGACGCTGTCGGACGCGATCCTGACCGGGCGCGAGTGCGCTGCCAGCGGGCACCGCCGGCCGGTATCTCGAGGCGGCGGAGGCCGCCGGTCGAGGCGCGACGCCTGTTTCACTGGGAGCTCGAGTTTCCCGAGGTGTTCTTCGATCGCGACGGCACGCGCCTGCCGCGTGCCGGCTTCGACGCGGTGATCGGCAATCCGCCGTGGGACATGATTCGCGCCGACGCCGGCGCCGATCGACGCGCGCTCGCGTGCCCGCTCCGACATTGCGGCGGTCCTGCGCTTCACGCGCGACGCCGGCGTCTATCACGCGCAGTCGGATGGCCACGCCAACCGCTATCAGCTGTTCGTCGAGCGGGCGATCGCGCTGACGCGCCCGGGCGGCCGCTTCGGCCTGGTCCTGCCATCGGGCCTCGCGACCGACCACGGGCAGCGCGCGCGCTGCGGCGGATGCTCTTCTCGCATTGCGATGTCGACGCCATCGTCGGCCTGGACAACCACCGCGGCGTCTTTCCGATTCACCGCAGCGTCCGTTTCCTGCTGGTCACGGCGACGCACGGTGCGCCCGCCGGCCAGATCGCGTGCCGGCTCGGCGTCGACGATCCCACGGTGCTCGAATCGGTTGGCGACGAGGCGGCGGACGCGGTCGCCGTGGTTCCCGGTGCGCGCTGTCGCCGGCGCTGCTCGAGCGGATCTCGGGCCCTGGCCTCGCGCTGCCGCACCTGCGCGGCGCCGCTCGATCTCGCGATCGTCGAGCGCGCGGCCGCGCTCTTTCCGCCGCTCGGCAGCGCCTCCGGCTGGTCGCTGCGCTTCGGGCGGGAGCTGAACGCCACCGACGATCGCAGCGCGCTTCCGGGACGGCGCGGCGTGGCCTGCCGGTCGTCGACGGCAAGCACGTCGAGCCGTTTCACGTCGCGCTCGACGCCGTGCGCGCAGCATCTGCGCCGCCGACGCGCGGCGCCTGCTCGGCTCGGACGGCGCCAGCGCCCGCGCCTCGCCTACCGCGACGTCGCGAGCGCCACGAATCGCCTGACGCTCATCGCCGCGGTCCTGCCCGGCGGGCTGCGTCTCGACGCACACGGTCTTCTGCCTTCGCACGCCGCTGCCGTTGCGCGATCAGCACTTTCTCTGCGGGCTGTTCAACAGCCTGGTCGTGAACTACCTGGTCCGCCTGCGCGTGACGACGCATGTGACGACGGCGACGGTGGAACAGCTGCCGATGCCCACCGCCGAGGCAGCTCGCCGGCGGCGGCCGGACAAATCGCGGCGCTGTCGCGCCAGCTGTCGCGCCGCGCCGACTCCGCCGCGTTCGCCAGGCTGAACGCGCGAGTCGCGGAGCTCTATCAGCTGAGCGCGGAGGAGTTCGAGCACATCCTCGGACACGTTCCCGCTTGATTCCTTTTGAAGAGCGACGGGCGGCGTTGCAACGGTTCATCACCGAAGACCTGAGAATACACAGATGAACAGGCCACAGAGTCACCGAGGCACAGAGGTTCGACGGCCTCACGTCTCAGATCATCCGCTGCGCTATCAATGGTGCACCGTGCCCTCGGCCCGGGTTTGCTGGAACAGACATACGAGAGCGCGATGTGTATCGAGCTCTTCGATGGAGGGCCTGCCGCTACGAGCGTCAGAAACGTCTCCCGGCGTACTACAAGGGACGACTCGCTGGGCGAGTATCGAACTCGACCTCATCGTGGACGATCGCGTCATCGTCGAGGTCAAGAGCGTCGAAAGTGCCCGTTTGAGGCGCAACTCCTCAACTCTCACCGCGTCTCCGAGAAGAGGGTCGGCCTCGCTCATCAACTTCAACTCTCGGCTGCTTAAAGGAGGGCGTTCATCGCAAGGTTCGTTTGAATCACGCGTCGCACGACGCCGCGAAGCGGCGTGCTGGACGAAGGTATCGTCAGAAAACACAAATAACTGACGTCCTCGCAGTTTTCGTGTTTCTGACGATACTCTCGCTGCCCGCGCCGACCGGCTCCACCGGTCGGCGGTGCGACTGCGTTTGACTCAGTGTCTCGGTGGCTCTGTGGCTCATTATCCGTAACGTACGCGTGATATATTCCGAATCCCGCATGCCCAACTACGGGTTCGCCATCGATCTTGGAAAGTGCATCGGCTGTCACGCCTGCTCCATCGCCTGCAAGGCCGAGCATCGAGATCCCGGTCGGGCGTGAACCGCTGCTGGGTCAAGACCGTCGAGCAGGGCACGCTTCCCCGACACGCGCCGGTTCTTCTTCCCGGTCCTCTGCAACCAGTGCGACGAAGCGCCGTGCGCGAAGATCTGCCCGACCAACGCGCTCTTCAAGCGGCGCGACGGGATCGTCGATCTGCACGGCGACTCCTGCATCGGCTGCCGCGCCTGCATGGTGGCGTGCCCCTACGATCAGCTCTTCATCGATCCGAACACGCGCACCGCGCGAGAAGTGCAACTTCTGCGCGAACCGCGTCGAGAACAACCTGCTGCCGCGCCTGCGTGAGCGTCTGTCCGACCGAATGCCGCATCTTCGGCGACCTCGACGATCCGGCCAGCGAGGTCGCGCTGATCGCGCAGCGCGAGGCGACCTCGGTGCGAAAGCCGGAGAAGGGCACGATCCCGAAGGTCTTCTACATCGGCGCCGACGACAGCGTGCTGCAGCCGGAGATCGCCACGCGCCCGTTCATGTACAAGGAAGGCCAGGTGCTGCTGCGCCCGCTCGGATCGCCGACGCCGGATCCGTCGCGGCCCGGCGACCCGCGCGTCGACTACGACACGCCGCACGAGCAAGCCGTGGGGCCTCGACATGGCGCCTCTACCTGCTGACCAAGGGCATCGCGACCGGCGCCATGCTGCTCGACGGCGATCCTGTGGCGGCTCGGCGATCACTCCGTGGTCACGCGCCTGGCCGGGCCGGCGATCTCGCTCGTCTTCATCATCGCCACGGCCGTCCTCCTGGTCGTCGATCTCGAGCGGCCCGAGCGCTTCTACTACATCCTCGATGCGCCCGAACTGGCGATCGTGGATGGTGTGGGCGCGTACTTCCTGACCGCGCACGGCGCGATCTCGGCGCTGTGGATCGCGGCCGCCTGGCTGGGCTTCACCGGCGTCGTCACTGCGCTCGTCTGGCCGGCGGTCGTCGTCTCGCTGCTCGACGACCGGCTACACCGGGTTCCTGTTCGCGCAGGGCCTCGCCCGCGACCTGTGGCAGGGGCCGCAGGCGACCTTCGATCTCGTCGCGCAGGCCGTCGCCGAGGGCGCGGCGGCGCTGGTCCTCGCCTCGGCGCTCCGTCGGTGGCGGATCGCGTGCCGCCTGTTGACGATGACGCTGGCCGGCGCGATGGCCGTGCACCTCGGGCTGATCGCGTTCGAGCACCTGCTCTCGCGGAGCCCGACGCGCCACCACGAGCTTGCCGTCAGCGCGATCCGCCGCGGACCGTTCAGCGCGCCTCTTCTGGGGCGGCGCCATGATCGGCGGCGGCCTCGTTCCGTCGCGCCTCCTCGGCGTGTCTGGCGAGCTCAGCCCGGTCGGCCGTGCTCGGCGCGATCCTGGCGCTCGCCGGCAGCTTCGCCTGGGAATACATCTGGGTCGAGGCGGGGCAGAGCGTTCCGCTGTCATGACCGAGAAGTTCCGGATCGCATCCTGATCCGGCGACGTGGGACGACTACGTCGACTTCGAGTCGACCAGCTGGCCGAAGAAGGACAAGCGCCACTACTGGATCATCCCGAGCATCTGCTTCAACTGCGAGTCGGCGTGCGGCATCCTCGCCTACGTCGACAAGGAGAAGCTGACCGTCCGCAAGATCGAAGGCAACCCGCTGCACCCCGGCAGCCGCGGCCGGACCTGCGCGAAGGGCGTCGTCACGCCGAACCAGCTCGACGATCCCGACCGCATCCTCTACCCGCTGCGGCGCGACGGCGAGCGCGGCTCCGGCAAGTGGCGACAGGTGTCCTGGGACGAGGCGCTGACCGACATCGCCGCGACGGATCCGGCAAGGCGATCGTCGAGGACCGGCGCCACGAGATCATGTATCACGTCGGCCGCCCCGGCGAGGACGGCTACGCCAACCGCGTCGCTGCAGGCGTGGGGCCTCGACGGCCACAACAGCCACACCAACGTCTGCTCCTCGTCGGCGCGGCTGGGACACTTCCTCTGGTGCGGCAACGATCGGCCGTCGCCCGACTACGCCAACGCGCGAGACGATCCTGCTGCTCTCGTCGCATCTCGAGACCGGCCACTACTTCAACCCGCACGCGCAGCGGATCATCGAAGGCCAGTCGAACGGCGCGCACGCTGATCGTCGATCGACCCGCGGCTGTCGAACACGTCGGCGAAGGCGAACGTGTGGATGCCGGCCTATTCCGGGCACCGAAGGCGCGCTGCTGCTCGCGATGGTCAAGGTCATCCTCGACGAGGATCTCTACGACCGCGACGTTCATGCGCGCCTGGGTCGACTGGCGCGGCTACCTGCGCGCCGATCGGCCCGACCTCGCCGTCACGTTCGACAGCTTCATCGTCGCGCTGAAGGAGCTCTACGCGCAGTTCACGCCGGAGTTCGCCGCCGACGAGACCGGCGTCGACGCCGCGCAGATCGTCGCAGGCGGCGCGCGCGCATCGGCCGTGCGCGCGGCACCTTCAGCACGCACAACTGGCGATCGGCGGCCGCCGGCAACCTCTGGGGCTGGCAGATCACGCGCTGCCTGTACCTGCTCGTCGTGCTGACCGGATCGGTCGGCACGAAGGGCGGCGTCGGCCTGCACCTGTCGAACAAGTTCGTGCCGAAGCATCCGACCACGCCGCCGCCGCCGACTACTGGAACGAGCTGCTCTTCCCGCGCGAGTATCCGCTCGCGTTCTTCGAGATGAGCTTCCTGCTGCCGCACCTCCTCAAGGAGAACCGCGGCCGGCTCGACGTCTACTTCACGCGCGTCTACAACCCGCTGTGGACGAATCCCGACGGCTTTTCGTGGATGGAGATGCTGACCGATCGCGACAAGATCGGCCTGCACGTCGCGCTGACGCCGACCTGGAGCGAAACCGCCTGGTTCGCCGACTACATCCTGCCGATGGGGCTCGGCACCGAGCGCCACGACACGATGAGCCAGGAAACGCACGCGGCGCAGTGGCTCGGCTTCCGCCAGCCGGTGCTCCGCGTCGCGCGCGAGAAGCGCGGCGAGACGATCAACGCCACCTACGAAGCGAACCCGGGCGAGGTCTGGGAAGAAAGCGAGTTCTGGGCGGCGCTCACCTGGCGCATCGATCCCGACGGCTCGCTCGGCATCCGCAGGCACTTCGAATCGCCGTACCGTCCCGGCGAGCCGGTGACGATGGACGAGTACTACGGGTGGATGTTCGAGAACTCGGTGCCGGGGCTGCCGGAAGCGGCGGCGCAGGAAGCAGCTGACGCCGCTCGCCTACATGCGCAAGTACGGCGTGTTCAAGGTCAAGGACAACGTCTACAAGCCGTACGAGACGCCGCTCGACGGCCGAGACGCTCGCCGGCGCCGATCGATCGACCGGGACGACGAAGTCGTCGCTGAACGACGGCGCGGCCGATCGGCGTGCTCGTCGACGGCGTCGCTGCTCGACCGGCTTCACGACGCCGTCGCGCCGTCTCGAGTTCCACGTCGCAGACGCTCGTCGACTGGGGCTGGCCGGAGCACGCGGTGCCGCGCTACGTCCCGGGCCACGTGCACTGGCGCGACCTCAAGCGCGACGAGGGCGAGTTCGATCTGCTGCCGAACTTCCGGCTGCCGACGCTCGTGCACACGCGATCGCCGGTGAAGTGGCTGTACGAAATCTCGCACGACAACCCGCTGTGGATCGCGACGCCCGACGCCGCGGCGCTACGGCATCGAGACCGGCGACCTCGTCAAGGTGCGGACGCAGATCGGCTACTTCGTGACGCGCGCCTGGGTGACCGAAGGGATCCGCCCGGGTGTGCTCGGCATGTCGCACCACCTCGGGCGCTGGCGGCTGAACGAGGAGATGGGCAACCGCGACGGCGTCGGCGCTGGTGACGATCGATCGCGCAGGGCAGCGGCTACAAGGTGTCGCAGGTCCACGGCGCGCAGCCGTTCGCGAGCGAGCGATCCCGACAGCTCGCGCATCTGGTGGAGCGATGATCGGCGTGCACCAGAACCTGACGTTCCCGGTGCAGCCGGATCCGGTGAGCGGCATGCACTGCTGGCATCAGCGCGTGACGCTCGAGAAGGCCGGGCCCGGCGATCGCTACGGCGACATCTTCGTCGACACCGGCAAGGCGCACGAGGTCTACAAGGAGTGGCTCGCCATGACGCGCCCCGCTCCTGGTCCGGATGGACTGCGCCGGCCGCTGTGGTTCGACCGTCCGCTGCGCCCGGTCCCCGCGGCGTCACAAGGTGTAGCCGGGACGATTGGTTTCGGAGGATCTCGCCACTGGTATCGCGACGAGACGCGCTTCTGGCGCCTTCGCCGGCGCCGTCGAGATCCTGCGGCGCGGCCGCGCGCGTTCGCGGCCGCGTCACAGCCGTCCACGCCCGTGGCCTTCGCGGTGCCGCCCGGGCGCATGCGACTGCCACACCCACGTCTTCGGCGATCCGCGGCGGTTTCAGTTTGCGCCGGCACGCGTCTACACGCCCGAGCCGGCGTCGGTCGACGAGATGCGCGCGCTCCACCGCGCGCTGCACATGGATCGCGTCGTCATCGTCCAGCCGAGCGTCTACGGCACCGACAACGCCTGCACGCTCGACGGCATCCGGCAGCTCGGCGCGCGCGCCAGGGGCGTGGCGGTGATCGACGACCAGCACGCCGGACCAGGCGCTCGACGAGATGCATCGCGGCGGCATTCCGCGGCGTCCGCCTCAACCTGGCGACCGCCGGCGTCACCGATCCCGGACGTCGGCCCGCCGGCGCTTCAGCGACACCGGCGAGCGGCTCAAGGGGCGCGCCGTGGCACATTCAGCTCAACACCGACCTGGCGATGATCGACGCGCTTCACGCGCAGTTCGCGGCGCGTCGCCGGTGCCGGTCGTGTTCGACCATTTCGGCGGCGCGCAGGCGGCGCTCGGCACGCAGCAGCCGGGCTTCGACGACGCTGGTCGATCTGGTGCGGAGCGGCAAGGCCTACATCAAGATCTCGGGAGCGTATCGCAGCCTCGACGCAAGGCCCCGACTACGCGGACGTGGCGCCGCTGGCGCAGGCGCTGATCGCGGCGAACGCTGCAGCGGGTCCTGTGGGGAACCGACTGGCCGCATCCCGACTCGGCGCAGGTCGCCGGCCGACCGGTGCCGACCGACATCGCGCCGCTCCTGCAGATCGACGACGGCCGCGTGCTCAATCAGCTGGCGATCTGGGCGCCTGATCCGGCCGACGCGGAAGGCCATCCTCGTCGACAATCCCGCGTCCGGCTCTATCAGTTCTGATGCGCCGGTTCTGATGCCGGGCTCCGGACGCCGTGCGGAACGCGGTGCGTGCGCTCCACGCGCTCTCGGTCGCCAGCCTGATCCTGCTCGCGCCGGTGCTGCTGGTGCAGGGAGCGGCGCGTGCGGCGCCTCACACCCCGGCTTCCGCCCGCGGGTGGACCTCAGGACGGCACGATCGGCCCTGGCCCGCACCCGCTCCGCCTCGTGGTCGCCGGCGAATCGACGGCGATGGGCGTCGGCGTGCCCGGAACATGCCGTCGGACTGGTCGGGCACACCGCGCGCGCCCTCGGCAGCGTCACCGGACGGCGCGTCGAGTGGCGCGTGCTCGGACGAGGCGGCGCGACGGCGCGCGCTGCTGCAAGGAGTTCATCGAACCGGCGCCGCCGATCGACGCGGACATCTTCGTCGATCATCCTGGGCGTCAGCGACACGCTCGGCTTCTCGTCGCCGGCGCGGCTGGATCACGTCGCTCGACGGGCTGCTCGCGTCCGCTTCGCCGGCGATCGCGCGGCGCGCCCGTGGTCTCGCCGCGGTTCCCCCGATGCAGCACTTCCCCGCGCTGCCGTCGCCGCTCCGGCAGGTGCTCGGGTTCAGAGCCTACGTGCTCGATCGCGCGCGCGATCGCGTGGGCGCGGCGCGCGCGTCGCCGTCGCGCACGTGCCCCACGCCTTCGCCGACCACGCCGAGATTCCCGAGATCTTCTGCGAGGACGGGTTTCACCCTCTCCGCCATGGGCTACGAGCGCTGGAGCGCCGCCACTCGCGGCGGCGGGCGCGGCGCTCTTTGCTACGTCGCAGTAGAAGCTGTCTCATCAACGCCGTCGCACCATCACGCTGCCAGTTGTATTCCGACAGGTGCGCCACACCTCCGCCTGAACCGTTTCCGGTCCGATCGCGTCTTTACCTGACAGGTAATTGCGCGCCGACGGCCGTCCGGCGCGACGCTCTCTGAGTCTTCCCATGAATACACTGCTTGGGTTCCCCGACGGCGGCGCCACGCTGCCCCTTCGGCCGCATCCTGCGGCAGTGGCGTGACACCGCGCACATCTGAGCCAGCTCGCGCTGGCCACCGAGGCGGGCATTTCGACCCGCCATCTGAGCTTCCTCGAGACCGGGCGCGCGCAACCGAGCCGCGAGATGGTGCAGCTGCTCGCCGGCATGCTCGACGTGCCGTTCGGCGAGCGCAACGCGCTGCTGGTCAGCGCCGGCTACGCCCCGATCTACGGCGACCGCCCGCTGGCGCGCCGGAGCTCGAACCGGTGCGCCGCGCCCTGCAGTTCATCCTCACGCAGCAGGAGCCGTACTCCCGCCTTCGTCGCTCGACGGCCACGTGGAACATCGTCATGCGCAACGAGGCGTCGCGGCGCGTCTTCCACCAGTTCCGCGGCCCGCTCGAGTCGAAGAACGTCATGCGGACGGTCGTTCGATCCGCAGCGGCTCAGGCCGTTCATCGTCAACTGGGAGGAGGTGGCGCAGTGCCTGATGCACTCCATCCACCGCGAGGTGGCGACGACGCGGAAGTGACGCGGTCGTGCGGCTGCGCGACGAACTGCTCGCCTACCCCGGCGTGCCGTCGCGATGGAGAGCGCCCGACGCGTTGTCGCCGATGCCGCCGCTGGTCAGCATGCAGCTGCGCAAGGGCGATCTGTCGATGGCGTTCTTCTCGATGATCACGATGTTCGCGACGCCGCGCGACGTCGCGCTCCAGCAGCTGAAGATCGAGTGCTTCTTCCCGCCGACGCGGCCACCGAGGCAGGCCGCTCGGCACTCGCCTCCGGCACATCCGCAGCCGATCGCGGTCTGAAGCAAATATTGTTTCTTCGTTGCTCCGTTTGCTCTGTGGTTGATCCGTTCCGATCTCGATCGCTCCAGCTTCCAGACCGTTATCTTACGTCTCCGGTAATCGTCAACGCCGATCCGATTCCGCAGAATCGGATCGGAGATCGAACGATGCTGCACGATCGCTCGCCGTGCCGATCGTGATTCAGATCAACAACCTCGCCGGCGCGCCGCCGCCGGTCGTCCGCGACGCGCGCGCGCGAGGTCGCGCGTGTCTACCGCCGAGATTGACGTCCAGGTCGAGTCGGATCGACGGCCGATCGCGGCCGTGCGCGATCCGGCAGACCGCTGCAGTGATCCTGATCGGCGACGAGAACCGGCGACCTCCGCCGCGGCGCGCACACACGGTGATGGGCGCCACGATCTGGACCGACGGCGCGCACGCCGGTCGTCCACGTGTTCTACCGGCGGGTGCGAAGCGATGTCGGCGAACGCGCTGTCGGCCGTCAGCACTGGTGCTCGCGTGCACGCTGGCGCACGAGCTCGGGCACGTGCTGATGCCCGACCGGGCGCACTGCGTCGGAAGGGTTGATGCGCGCCTCGTGGGCCGCGAAGAGCTGCAGCGCGCCGACCAGGGCCAGCTCCAGTTCACGCCGAACGAGGTCGCCCGCATCCGATCGTCAGCGTCGTCAGTGTCCGCCTTCGCGCGATGCAAGGCTCAGCGCTCAGCTCATAGCTCGGGAGCACTGGACTTGCATTAGACCCGCGCGGTTGAACACCAGCGCCGCGACGGCGCTCGCCATCAGCTCGAGAAGGACGATCGCCGTCAGGGCCGTGAACGCCCAGTCGCGCTGCGATGACATACTGCACGATCGAGCACGATCACGCGCGCCACCGGCGTCGCGAGCAGCACGATGATGCCGGCGTGCAAGCAGGATCGCCGGCGATGCCGCTGTCGCCCATCAGCAGCGCGAGCAGCAGGCCCACCGCCGAGGCACACCGGAGCTCGCCATCACGCCCGCCCGCAGGACGACGCCGATGACGCGCTCGAGCGACGCGTCGCTCGGCCGCGTTCCCGCGATCGGCGTTCATCGGCCGCCCCTGCATGAACATCACCGCCGCGACGATGAACAGCACCGCCGCCATCAGGATCTTCAGCCACTTCGCCGACGCGGCGCGCGCCGAACCGCATGCCCGCCCCACGACCCGAGCTGCACGCCGAGCACCGCCGTCGCCGCCAGCGCCGGCTCGAGCTGCCCGCGCCCGTAGTAGATCGTCGCCCCGGCGGTCGCCGTCACGCCGATCATGAACGCGCTGGTCGCCGCCGCCGCGCGCAGCGGCACGCCGCACCACGCGTTCAGCACCGGCACCTTGATGATCCCGCCGCCGATGCCGAGCAGCGACGAGACGTTGCCCGGCGACGAACGACGCGCGACGGCGACCGGCAGCCGCTTCACGCGGTAGGTGACGATCGCGCCGCTCTCCTCCTCGTGAATGCCGTCCGCCGAGCACGCCGGGATCGACCGACCGGATCGAGGATCACGTTCGCGCCGCTGCAGGCGGCTCAGCATGATCAGCGCGACGATCGCCGCGCACGACGCCGAAGAGCTTCTGCAGCACCGACTGCGCGATCAGCTGCGCGGTGACGCCGCCGAGCAAGCTGCCGGCGGCGGTCGCCACCTCGAGCAGCATGCCCGAGCTTCATGTTGATCAGCTGCTTGCCGGCGCGGCTCGCCGACACCGAGCTCGAGGTCGCGATGACGGTGGTCAGGCTGATCGCCGCGGCGACGCTGAAGGGAAAGCCGAGGACGAGATTGAGGAACGGAACGAGGAAGACGCCGCCGCCGCAGCCCGAGCAGCGCGCCAAGGCTGCCGGACGCGGCGCCCGCGACGAAGATGATCAGCGCCAGCGTCGCGGTGACAACGGGCATCAGGGGAAGTCGACGAGAGTCTGAAGTACTGAAGTCATGAAGTCTGAGCCGACTCAGTTCGACTTCGGTCGACTTCGACTTCAGACTTCGAACTTTCGTGTTCGTCCCAGGTATCTGCGTCGCCTTTTCGATCGCGCGCGACTCGGCCTCGGCCTTGGTCTCGCCGTCGGCCCGCGCGAAGCGCGCGCCCGGGTCGACGTTCGGCGATCGTGCAGTGATAGACCCCGCCAAGCTTGTAGGTTTCGATCATCACCTGCCAGCCGCCAAGCTCCTGCTGATGCCGCGAGTAGTCTTCTGGTTTCATAGCTCCTGCACAGTGCTCGTTCACATCGCAAGTCCGCATAGCTCGCGACTGCATCCTCTAGCACGGTGCTCGAGCTGCGCGTCGCTCTACGGTTTCTCCACCGGCGCGCCGACCAGGTTGCCCCACTCGGTCCACGAGCCGTCGTAGTTCTTCACGTCCTCGAAGCCGAGCAGGTACTTCATCACGAACCACGTCAGGCTCGAGCGCTCGCCGATGCGGCAGTAGGCGATCACCGGGCTGGTCGCCGGAGATCCCCTGCGCCGCGTAGAGCGCCTTCAGCTCGTCGTAGCTCTTGAACGTCCCATCGTCGTTGCAGTTCTTGCCCCACGGGATGCTCTTCGCGCCGGGGATGTGGCCGCCGCGCTGGCAGGTTTCGGGCAGTCCGGGCGGCGCGAGGATCTCGCCGGTGAACTCCGCGGGCTGCGGACGTCGACGAGCGCCGCCTGCTTGCCGGCCGAGCGCCTGCTGCACTTCCGGCAGGAACGCGCGCAGCGACAGGTCCGGCGCCGCTCGCCTTGTAGGTCGTCGCCGCGAGCCGCCGGCTTGTCGGTGCTGAGGTCGCGCGCCTTCGGCGCAGCCACTTCTTGCGGCCGCCGTCCATGATGCGGACGTCCTCGTGGCCGTAGATCTTCGAGCTGCCAGAACGCCCACGCCGCGAACCAGTTGTTGTTGTCGCCGTAGAGGACGATCGTCGTCTTGTTGTCGATGCCGCTCTTGCCGAGCAGCTCCTCGAGCTTCTTGACCGGGACGATGTCGCGCACCAGCGTGTCGCAGAGCTCGGTGGTCCAGTTCCAGCCCGCGGCGCCGGGCACGTGGCCCTGATCGTAGGCGGTCGGTATCGACGTCGACTTCGACGACGCGGACGCCGGCGTCGGTCGCGTGCTGGGCGACCCATTCGGTAGTCGACGAGAACGCTCGGCAGAGTGGCAGGCATGATCGACCTCCTTGAGGAAACTAGAATGGCGGAAGCCGGGTATGTTACCGCATCCCGCGGCCGCGCGCAGGTCGCCTCGATGCCGACCCGCGGACGCGTTTGCGAGAAGGCGTCGTAGGCGCCGGGCGCGTGCGGCGTTCCACCACGCGATGTAGGCGGTGCGCCGCGATCCTCGAGGTTCTTCAGCTCGCGCGGGTGCTGGTAGGCCTCGCGCATCGCCGGCACGATGTCGCGGACGCGCTCCCAGACGAACAGCAGCTCGCGTCCGCTCTGATAGAAGAGCTCGGCGTTCAGCACGCCGCTCGTCAGAAACGACGCGACCATCTCCCAGTAGGTGGTGACCATCCGGTACGACGCGTTCGGCTCGCTGCCCGGCGGGCACAGCGCCGTGAAGCTCCTCGAACGGTCTTCACCTTGAACGATGCCGGTGAACCACTTGCGCGCCTCGCGCAGGCGATCGTCGCGCCGCATCTCGTAGAGGCGCAGGATCAGGTTGACGTCGTCGTAGGTCGCGCGCGCAACGCCGCTCATCATGGCGTGAGTCTCTATTTCGGTTGGCTTTGGACACGACGCCGATGCTCGCCATGGTGTCACCTTTCTTCGAGCGACGGCACGGCGCGGATGAACATGATGATGCCGCTGTCCGAGCGCGATGACGTCCTGCAGCGGGCGATTCAGGTAGTCGGTGACGAAGCCGATCTTCGCGCCCTTGACGACGTGCGCGTCGCGGTCGACGGTCGGATGGAACATGCCGTCGCGGTCCGCCGGCAGGTCGATGACGATCTTTTCGACCCACACCGGCTTCTGGCGACCGGCGGCGCCGCGCCCGGCAGCATCTTCAGATGCCGCATCACGTTCGTGCGATCCGTTGACGAGCAGCGTCGACGTCGTCCGGTCGTCGACCGGGCCGGAGCGGCCGGCCTCGGCGGTGAACGACGGCTTGCCGCGCGTCGACGCGGTGTTCTCGAGATAGCGCGACGCCTTCGGATCCTTCGGCCGATCGGCGGAGATGATGATGTGGTCGAGGCCGAAGGCGAGCACCATGCGCGCGCGACGCGTCGTCCTGCTTCTGGTTGCCGGTCACCGTCCAGTAGCTGTACGGCCGCAGGTTCTCGTCGAGATCGCCGCCGTGCAGATCGATCAGGTGATCGCACTTGCTCGACGACTTCCTTCGTGATCGACGTACGACGCGCGATCGGTCTGCGTGCCCTTCGCGATCGCCCGGATAGAACCGGTTCATGCTCTTGTTGTCGGTCGGGTTGACGTGCGGCACGATGCGCTCGAACGACGGCGACGTTGACGAGCGGCACGAGGATCAGCGTGCCGGACAGCTCGCGCCGGCTCGACCGCGTCGATCAGCTGCTCGACCGCGATGATCGACGCGTACTCGGTGCCGTGCGCGCCCGAGACGACCGCGAGCACCGGGCCCGGCCTGGCGCCGTGCACGACGGCGACCGGGATGTCGTAGCCCGCGTCGGAGCCGGCCGGGCACCTTCAGCACGCCGAGCGCCTTCTGGCCGCGCCGCGCCGTGGCGGTGCCGACCGCGAATGTGGCGCGCGCGATCCTGGCCCTGCCGCCGACAGCCGCGCTCGGACCGCCGCCGGGGCGCGAGGCCGGCTGGTGCAGCCGGTCGCCACCAGCAGACCCACCAGGCGCGCGCGCACGGTGATGTTCATGCGCGCAACTTTACAACGCTTTCGGCACCTGCATATAGTTGAGAACTTTGTTCGGCCTGAGGAAGGGGCGACACGCGCCGACAGGCCGCTCTCCTCTGAGATCAACGGCGGCGGGCTGGTCGCGGCAGCTTTCGCGGCACTCGGCGTCACCACACGCAGGAGGCACGCCCATGACGCTATTACGGCGGCAAAGAGCTCGCGGCATCGTTCCGAACGGTCCGCGACAACACGGTCAAGATCGCGGAGGAATTCCGGAGAACAAGCTACGACTTCCGCCCGGCGCCCGACACGCGCAGCGTCGCGCGAGACGCTCGCGCACCTCGCGGTCAGCACCGGCTTCCAGAGCCACGTCCACCAGCAACAAGATCACCGACATGCAGACGCTGAACTTTCAGGAGCTGTTCCAGACGTTCACGGCCGCCGAGGCAAAGCCGCGCACCAAGGCCGAGCTGATCGCGTTCCTGAAGGACGAAGGGCGACGCGTTTGCCGCGCTACCTCGAAGGTCTGTCCGAACCGTTCCTCGCCGAGCAGGTGACGATGCGGCCGGGCATGCAGCCGGCGACGAAGAGCCGGTTCGAGATGCTGCTGTCGGCCAAGGAGCACGAGATGCACCATCGCGGGCAGCTGATGACGCTGCAGCGCATGATCGGGCAGGTGCCGCACCTCACGCGCCAGATGCAGGAGCGGATGGCGCGCGATGGATGGCGCGCGCAGCAGGCGCAGCCGATGAGGCGGAGACGATCGCCTCGGCGATCGCCGCGTTCGCCGTGACCGCCGTGTTCGGCGCAGCCCGCGCCGCCGCCCTCGCACGAATACGCGAACGTCAACGGTCAGCGGCTGCACTACGCGAAGGCCGGCAGCGGTCCGCTCATCGTCTTCCTGCACGGCTTCCCGGAGTTCTGGTACGAGTGGAAGAACCAGATCGCCGAGTTCAGCCGCGACCACACCGTGGTCGCGCCCGACATGCGCGGCTACAACCTGTCGTCGAAGCCGGCGGAGTCTGTCCGCGTACCAGATGCCGAACCTCGTCGAGGACGTCCGCGCGCTCGCGAGCCGAGCTGATGAAATCGACCGGCGGACGAAGTTCACGCTCGTCGCCCACGACTGGGGCGGCGTCGTCGCGTGGGTGTTCGCGGCGCTGCATCCGGAGATGCTCGACAAGCTGGTCATCGTCAACGCGCCGCATCCGACGATCTTCGGCCAAGCTGCTGCGCGAAGACGCCGCGCAGCAGAAGGCGAGCGCGCTACATGCTGATGTTCCGATCGCCGGAGGCCGAAGCGAACGCTGTCAGCCAACTCGTACGCATGCGCTGACGGCGGCGGTGCTCGGCGACGGCATCAAGGACGGCACGGTGACGCGAGGCCGACAAGGCACGCGTACATCGAGGCGTGGTCGCAGCCCGGGCGCGCTGACCGGCGGCCTCAACTTACCAGCGCGTCCGCGCGGCGTGGCCGCCGACGCCGCGACCGTCGGCGGCGACGGCAGCCGGACGCGCCGGCCGCGCCGCTGCAGCCGCCGGCGCTCGTCGTCCGCGTGCCGACGCTCGTGATCTGGGGCGAGAAGGACACGGCGCTCCTGCCCGGCAACCTCGAAGGACTCGACCAGGTCGTGCCGACGCTGACGGTGCGCCGCATCCCCGATGGCACGCACTGGGTGGTTCGCGAAAAGGCGGCCGACGTGAACCGCCTGATCCGCGAGTTCCTCGCGCAGCCGCAGCTGATGGCCGCCAGCCCGCGCCGCGATTCAGCGCCGAGACGCTCCGGTTTCTGCGCGCCCTCAAGCGCAACAACCGGCGCGAGTGGTTCAACGCGCACCGCGACGACTACGAAGCCCACGTCCGCCAGCCGATGACCGCGATCGTCGAGCGGCTGGCGGTCGACTTTCGCGCCGTTCGCGCCGGAGCTCGTGGCGAGCCCGAAGGTGTCGATGTATCGCATCTACCGCGACACGCGGTTCTCCGACAACAAGACGCCGTATAAGACCCACGTCGCGGCGGTCGTTTCCGACGCGCGGCCTCGCCAAGCACGAAGGCGCCGGCGTGTACTTCCACATCTCGCCCGACGAAGTCTGGATCGGCGGCGGCATATGCTCGCCGCAGCCGCCGCAGCTCTACGCCGTCCGCGAGCACATCGCCGGCCACGTCAGGCAGCTGCGCGCCATCGTCGAATCGCCGGGCTTCCGCAAGCAGGTCGGACGCGCTCGAAGGCGAGACGCTGCAAGCGCGTGCCGCGCGGATTTCGCGAAGGATCATCCGGCGGCCGAGTGCCTGAAGCACCGGCATTTCATCGCCGGCGCCGAGCTCCCGGCGGCGCTCGCCACCAGCCCGGCGTTCTACAAGCACTGCTCCTCACCGTCTTCCGCCAGGTCGTGCCGCTGGCGCGCTTCCTCAACGCGCCGCTGCTGAAGAGGGTGAATGCCGCACGCCGTCCGAGGCAGACCGCGGTCAGCCGTCAGGCGATGAAGCGGAGCTGCCGGACGATCTCGACGCGCTCGTCACCGAGCTGAACGCCGGCGCGCCGCAGGCACGCCGCGTCGGCGGCGAGGCAGACTCGCGCGGCTGCGCGCCTGGCTCGGCTGGCAGGTCGTCGAGCGATCGGCCAGCGATCTGCTGCTCGGTCGCCGGCGCGCCGCCCTCGCTGCGCATCGACGGCCAGGTCGTGCCGCTCGATGCGACAGGCGCCGCTCGGCGGCGAGGAGATCGAGGACGCGGTCGCGCCGGCGCTGCCGCCGCACGCGCGGCGGATGTATCGCGACGCCGGCATCGCCGACGGCTCGTTCCGCACGCCGGATCTCGGCCGCTTCCGCATCAACCTGCACCACGAGCGCGGCCGCGCCGCCGCGGCGATCCGCCGCCTGCCGTCCGCCGTCCCGCGCTTCGCCTCGCTCAACCTGCCGCCGCCGGTCGAAGCGCTGACGCGCCTGCCGCGCGGCCTGGTGCTGGTCGGCGGACCGACCGGATCCGGCAAGACGACGACGCTGGCGGCGCTGGTGAACGAGATCAACCTGCGCGAGGCGCGCCACATCATCACCATCGAAGATCCGATCGAGTACGAGCACCCGCACCGCCGGTCGCTCGTCGAGCAGATCGAGATCGGCGTCGACGCGCCCGACTTCCCGACCGCGCTGCGCGCCGCCCTCCGCCAGGCGCCCGACGTCATCGTCGTCGGCGAGATGCGCGATCCGGAGACGATGCAGATTGCGGTCGCGGCCGGCGAGACCGGGCACCTCGTGTTCTCGAGCCTGCACACCAGCGACGTCGCGACGACGGTCGCGCGGATCGCCGACTCGTTTCCGCTGGAGCGGCAGAACACGGTGCGGCAGGAGCTGGCGATGTCGCTGGCGGCGGTGCTGACGCAGACGCTGATGCCGAAGATCGGCGGCGGCCGATTCCGGCGGCGGAGCTGCTGATGGTCGGCTACGGCGCGCGCCAGCAGGTGCGCAAGAACGCGCTGCAGCACCTGCACCAGGAGATCACGATCACGCGCAAGCAGGGATCGTTCACGCTCGAGGAATCGCTGGCGGAGCTGGTGAAGCGCGAGCTGGTCGATCGCAAGGACGCGCTGCACGCGCGCCGGGCATCCCGGAGGAGCTCGAACGGCTGCCCGATAGCGGCAAGGCGTAGGGGCGGCCCTTTCAGGCTGCCAACGCGGGGCTGAAAGCCCCGCGCCACACGTGCGGAACGCTTCAGACCTTCAGACTTCAAACTTCAGACTTTCTTGATCCACGTCCGTATGGCGAACATCAGCCCCCGCGGCGAGCGCCGCAAAGCCGCCGAGGAACTGTTCGCGGTCGCGCCGGCGGCGATCCCGACCGACACCAGGATCGCGATCGCCGGCACGACCGGGCCGAGAGGGCGCGACGAAGGTCGCCGGCTTCACGACGTCCGTGAACGTCGGCGATCGCAGCCGGAGCGTCGCCGCGGAGACGCCGACATGCCATCACCAGGCGCGCCAGCGGCGAGCATCCGACCATCGTAGCGTAGGCGCGATCCTCCACGCGCGTTCTGGCGTTGGAATCCTGCCGCTACACCAACCCGTCTTTACCGCGCTCGGCAACGACACTGGAATGCCGAAACGCTGCAGGAACTCTTCGCTAGAACGCGTGTGTGACGAGGATGGAGGCCACCACGCACAGCCATCCGCCTCGAACGCGGACGCATTGCTCCCGAAGGACGTCGCTGTCACAGGCGTCGCGTCCGCGTCTTCGCTGGTCTCTGCGCAGATCGGCGACCTGCGATAATCGGCGAGTGACTTCGGTTGACACACGCTCGCGGGGATGAGCGCGTCGCGGTGCTCAGCGCGCGCGGGATTGGGGACGCCTTGGTGGCGGCGACGCGTGTTCTACTCTTCGCGCTCGGTGCGAACATCCCTGACCTGCCGCTGCCGGGTTGGGGCCACAACGACTACTAACGTCAGCCACAGCGTGTTCGTGACGCTGGCCTCGTCGCGGTGTTCAAGGCGCCCTTCTGGGCGTTGGCGCGGCTCCGAACGAGCGGGCGTGGAGCGCGCGTGCTGATCGGTTTCGCGCTCGCCTGGTTAAGCCATCTCTTGCTCGACACGCTCTTACTCCCACGGCCCGGCATCGCCATCTTCTGGCCCGTCTCGTACACGCATCCGCGCTGCCCCTGCCCTGTTCCACACCATCGAGGTCTGCCCCTGGAACTGGGTGCACAATGCACAGGAATTCTTCGTCGAGGTTGTGTTCTACGGAACGATCCTGTCCGCATCTATCTGGCGCGCCGTCGTCGAGCGGCAGCGTGACTACTTCTTCGGCGCGTCGCTCTTTGCGGATCGATCCTTGGCTGCGTGTCGGGCGCGATCGGCCTCGAGCGGACCGAAGTACTTGCGATCGAGCGCCTTCCATTGCACCTCCACCGTCGTACTGACGGGTGATCCCGCAGAGCGCCCGCAAGCGCTGGCGGTCGACGGGGTCCGCCGAGGTTTTGCCGCAGCCCGTCTCCGCGCCGCCGAGACCGAGCTTCTTGGCGCGGAGGTTGTCGGCCTTGGCCTCGAGGTCCTGCTCTTTGCGGCGATGCGCTCGCGCGATGGATCGCGTTCGAAGCCTCTTGCGCCTTCCGGTAGCGTGCGATCTCGACGTGTACTTCTGGCAGACTTGCTCGCTTCATCCGCGAGGGCGCGCGCTCGCGCGCTCTTTCTCTCTTTGCCGCCGAGGTCTTGCGCCTTCGTAGGCCGCGACGGCCCCAGTCGAACGCTTCTCCGCTCTCAACCATCCCGTGAAGTCCCAGTTCGCGACGTTGCTGAGGACGGTCTTCACATTCAGAGCGAGCTCGCGGAAGCCACCGTTCGCGATCTCGTCTTTGTCGCCAACATTGGCGGCCTGGTCCGGTTTTGGCCACAGCCTTCGCTTCTGCCCAGATGTCGAGAGCCTCTTTGCGCTTGTCGAAGGGGCAGTCGGCGAGGTTTCGACGTGTCTCCTCGACCATCACATCGATAGATCCGCTCGCCGATCGGCGCGCCTTTCTTCGCCTTGAAGTTGGCGATCGTCTCGCGCGCGAGATCGAACGCCATGTCGCGGCCTGCCCGACGAGCCGATCTCCCGTTGATACGTGTGTGCTCTACATTCATTCGGGCGTCCCAGTCGCTTTGCGCGGCCGTCTCTTCTCGGGCGCGGCCGTCTCGGTCTTCGACGCGCGCGGCTTGCTCCCGTCGAGTGGCTCGCCGTTGACCATAATGGCGCCACACACGCCGTGACTGCAGCGAAGAAGAGAGGAAAGCACGCGATGAGTCGCTGGGTCATGAGGCGCGTCATCTGCCACGCGTACGCGACCCAGTCCAGGGGCGGATTTCTCCGGGCGCCGCTCTCCAATGCCCTACAACCCGAGGAACGGATTCGTTTTTTGGAGGCGGCTCGCGAACGCGATTGGCGACCGACGCGCGCCCATGAAAGTGATGTCTTGTCGATGAGAGAAGAGAGCATTGTGCTGGTCGTCAACGCGCAGATCGCTCGTGCATCGACGAAGGGCTTTCGCGTCCTGCACTTCCATTCAGACCAATCACGTTCATCTCGTAGGTGAAGGTGACGACGCGGAATGCTTCGCGAGGAATGCAGCGCCTCGCTTCTCGCATCGCGATGGCGGTGAATGCGTTGACGGACGTCGCGGGCGCTTCTGGCGAGAAGCGTTACCATCGCCGTGACCCCGCAAGTCCGCGGCAGTTCCGCAACGCGCTCGTCTACGTGACCTGACTTTCGCAAGCACGGCACTCCGGAAGAGCGCGCTGCGCGTGGACGTTCGATTGACGGCTGCTCATCCGGCATCTGGATAGACGACTGGTCGAGCAGCAAAATCCGGCGCCTCGTGCGCCAAGCGCGTGCCAGCTCCAGTTCGTCGCGCGTCCACTCGTGGATCGTAAGAGCCGGATGGCAGAAGCACGGACATCTCGATGCGCTCGAGTCGCCGATGTCGCCGGCGTGACCTGCGGCCGCGAGCAGCGCATCAACGCTACTCGGCCCAAGAAACGAGTTCCAGCCCCGCGACGACAGGGAAGCGGCAGGTGCTTCTCGCGCAGGGTATCGAGAGCCTCATTGAGTCGAAGCCATCGACGCAAGCCCGGTGGCAAGCCGGGCGCTCGTACTTTTCGTCTACTTCGACGTGTCGAGGTCCGCTAGCGCGATGGTGTCCTTGATGTCTCCGAGCTGGCCCTCATCGTTCTTCACGGTCGGATCACCCTTCACGCGCTTGATCGCGCCTTCGTACTCGGGCTTGCCCTCCGCCTTTTCGAGGAACGTCTTGAAGATGGTCTCGGCCTGACGAAGCGTCGCCTTCACCTTCTCCTTGTCACCGCCGGCCTTCGCTTTGAACTCCTGGGTGAGGATGCCCTCGTTGTAGTAGTAGGCGTCGGGCCGGCTGGGGATCGATCCGCTTGGCCGCGTCGAGCTCGGCTTGAACGGCGAGAACGCGCTGATCGTAGTCGGTGTCGCTCCCGGTGATCGGACCCTCAGCGCGAGCGCCATGCCGAGGTGCGCGTCGTAATCGTTCGGTCGCATCTCGAGCGCCCGTTTGAAGGACTGTTGCGCGACGTCGAAGCCGCGAAACGAGAGGTTGACCATCGCGTAGTTCATCTGCGCTTCGAAGAACTTGGGATCGAGTCAGGAGGACCTGAAACTCGCTGACTCGCCCCGTTGACCGCGCCGAGCCTGTTTTGATGAGGCCCGAGGTGTTGTGGATCGGAGCGTAGCTCGGTTCTTCTGGATCGCTTGCGAGCAGACGAGGGCGGCGAGAGCTCCACCTGCTGCGCTGCACGTCGGCGTGCTTGGCGCTCGCCGCATGGGTGATGATCTGCCGACCTCTTCGCGCTTCCCTTTCGAGCTCGCCTTCACTGCTCCGGGCGCGCTTCTTCGCGAGCTTGAAGTAATAAAGCGCGAGCTGATTGAACGCGGGCATGTAAGCGTCGTCGATGGCGAGCGCGCGCTGAGATTGAGCTTCGCGCAGTCCATGTCGTCGGTACACGAAGCGACCGTTTCAGTTCGTCACGCTCCATCTGCATCAGCGCGATGCTGACGAGCGCGCCCACGTTTGGGAACTGCGCGTCGACGACGGCTTGCTGGAGCTCGACGATCGCGGGCGCCCTGCCGCCATCTGCCCTGTACTTCTGTAGAGGGCGAGCTGCGCGCGCGCGTGGTGGAACTTGGGATCGTCTTCGAGTGACCCTTTGAAGCGCGCGAGCGCATTCTTGTCGTCGTTGCAGCGTTGATACGCGAGACCGGCGTTGAACGAGGCTGGTGGCAGCTTTCCTCCCTGCGCCGCTGCTGCCTCATCGAACTTCTTCGCGACCGCCGCGTATGCCTCGTCATTCCAGTCGCTCGCCTTGTCGTGAGCGACGAAGGCATCGAGAGCCTGGTCGTAGAGCGCGCCGGCCGAAGCGCTCATGGCGTTGACGCCCGTGCCGCTCGACGCGTCGCCTTTGGGGAGCGATGATCCTGGCCACACGGGTGGTTTTGCTTCACCGCCACAACCGAGGAGGAAGAGCGAGAGCAGGAGACTGGCGCGACGACGAACCATATCCCCCATAGCCGCTCTTGTTCGTTCTGGGCGGCAGATGCTAGAGAGTTCACCGCGAACCCACTTTCGATGATCCTCGACTCCGAAGACGCGCACTTTCGAGGCTATTCGCACATCGCCTGGCGATGATGGGCCGCGGCTCGTCTACGCCGATCTCTCCAGGAACGAGGCTCGCAGTGGAGAGCTCATCGCCGTTCAGTGCGCTCTCCCAGCGGCGCGCTGCTGCCGCGAAAGCCGGCACGAAGCGCGAGCGCGAGCACGAGCACGAGCACGACGAGTGAAGCGCACGCGACGCTCCTGCGAAGAGAGAATGGGCTCTCGCTCACATCGCGAGAGGCTTGGTCGAACGAGCTCGACCGCCGGGAGGGCGAATGCGTTCGACCGTGGCTTTCCGAGTGGACATCACATTCGTGAGCGCCGCGGAGTTGAAGGCGGCAGAGGCGACGCTGCGACTCTTTCCGACCTCGCGCAGCTGCGGTCGAGCTTCGCGAAGGTGAGGCGATGCGCCTTCACACGATCGACGAGCTCCACACGCGTGGACTCGAGCTTCAGCCGCAACCGAGCCGGAGCCTGGGTACGTCTTCGATGTGCTGATGCCGGCCCGTCACGAAGTGGCTCGCGCGGGTTGGCAATGAAAGGCTCGAGTCGCTTAGGGGTGTTGGGCGACATCGAGCAGCGTGCGGCCGACCGACTCTTCGCGTCGCCCGCCTGGAGCCTTCTTCGTGCGTTGCGGTCGCGAACGCGCACGTCTCGCCGTCCTTTCTGGAGCACTGCTCGAGCACGCCTGAAGAAATCGTCCTCGATGCGACGCGCGCGGCAATTGGAACCTGGGCACAACTGAACGGTGCTCGGAGAACGGTGACAAAACCTTCGGTCGCTCGTGGTGAACGCCGGCGCATCCCATTGTGCTCGGCTTTGCTGCTCCAAGGATCATCGAGGTTCCAGTATTCTCTCGCCGGCGGAAGCCAGCTCGCCGGTCAGCGCTGGGGCTATGTGGAAGCGCGCAACGAGGAGGTCTACGCCCCGCTTCTTGGTGCGCGCTCTTCACGGAGCTCGAGCACCCGATGCTCCTGCCGCAGGATTGCCTCGGGATGTGCTCACGATGTTCGTGGATCGATTCCGGTCACTGAAAACGATGGATGTCGGCAATTGCGGTCTCGACGATGCTCTCGCGACTGCGGTTTGGAGCGTGCGCCTCCGAGGCCCGGGCGAATCGGCCTCGCGAAAAACGATGTCGGGTCAAAAACATCCTTCCTTCGAGGCCGTCGCTGCGCGACGTGGAGGTCAAACTCGAGTCGCTCGCCTTGTGGGGCACACGCGTCGGAGATGACGGCGCGGCGATCCTTGCATCAGCAAGCGCGTCTGAAGAGCTCCACACGCTCTCCGGAGCTGGCGACGAAGCGGCCTCACTACGAACGGCGCCGAAATACTCGCAGCCTCGACAGTGTTACACCAACGCTTCGACTCCGGAGGTCTCCAGCGAAGGAAGCGCACGGGACGTCCTCTCGAAGTTGCGAAACCGCTTCGCGATCGTCGTTGTCGTGTGAAAGTGGCTTGCAGCCTCGATTGATGCGGTTCCGAGCACGCGAAAGGCCATTCCGTTCCCGCGAAGAATGAAGCTGGTCAGGCTCACTTCTGGCATTTGGTCGCCTGGCGGAAGCTCATGGCCCGCAGTTTGGCGTGAGTTGCCCGCAGGCACGCATCGTTTCTCGTTCGGAAACGATCTTTACTGGCGGCCGTTTAATGTTCGGGCGAAGAGGATATTCCCGCTTTCCTCCCTCTCCAGGAGCAGCCCCCATGCGCCGCCTCTCTCTTGTTCTCGCCGCCACCCTCTTCTTCGCTGCTTGCGCCCCCGCTCCCACCGAGGAGGTAGAGCAGTCGGAAGGATCGATCGTCGACGTCCAACACACCCCGATCGAGCGCCAAACCATCGGCAACTGTGGACCTACGCCGAAGCAGGGCGAGTCGATGCACCTCGCCGCGACCGGAAACGATCGACGCGTCGCAGTCCTACTGACCTACTGGCACTGGTTCAGCAGATCAGCGGCGGCTTCAGCGACGAGATCAGCACGGGTGGTTGGCAGAGCACGGCCCACGCGCTCGCCCACGACACGCGTCGTGAAGGAGATGGACTTCGTCGCGGCCGATTGCGCCGACGAGTCGTCCGCCACGCAGGCGGCCGCGCTTGCGATGATCAACATGGAGCTCAAGACCGGCCGCCTCAAGGACGGCGTCGCTGCACCGAACCGGACGACGGTACGTGAGGTGATGGACGAGGCGTGGGCCTCGACCGCCGGCGTACAGACCTGATGACGAGCGCCTTTGGCGCTGATGGCTCGCGCAGATCGGCCCGGCCGCGACACTCGCAGGATCGCCTGTCACGCGCGGCGAGCGCGCTCGCCGTGCGCTACACCGAGCGGTCCGGGAACGCTCCGGTCGTACGCGACACGAACCTCGCCGCGGCGATCAGCGCCTGGCAGACCATCTCCTACGGCTTCGACGATAGCGGCCGGCAGTGACTGCCCGCCGCATGCAGCGCGCCCCACGATCGGCAGCCGGTGGTGATCACGTGGGACGTCGACTTCAACGCACTCGAGTCGCAGCCCGACAGTCCGCGTCGAGGCTCGTTCAACTCGAGACGCTCACGCGCCCTGGCGGTCCCGGCAGGCAGGGTGGCCACATGACCGTGCTCGAGGACTACGAGGTCGAGACGGTCCGTTCGGCACGCTGAAGGCGGGCATCACGCTCGACCGCGTCGGCAGACGCCGCGAAGCTCGATGCCGCGCTGCTCCCGACGTCGAAGGTCACCGCTGTTCCGGCATGAAGAACTCGTGGGGCACCGCCCGTCCCGATCGCGGCAACGTGCCAGGCTTTCCGGGCTACCACGACATGGCGATCGACACGCGAACGGCCCGATCGCCTGGTGCCCGGATCAGTGAGGAGGGCGAAACGGAGTGCCTCGGCTCGACGCAGCCGCTGCGCACGTTCCTCCCTCCCCGGGATACCGATCGCCCAACTGATTCGGGAACGCCGCTCTTCGCCGCTGTCGCTCGTCGCGAGATGGACGAGCGCTTCAGCTGGAACAGCCGATTTCTCCGCCACCGCCACGAAAGACGTAGAGAGCGCCCCACGTTCCTACGATTGCCCATCGCTCACACGAGACACACGGGTGGCTAGCTGTCGAGTTTTTCGCGCGCAGATCGGCACGCAGCGATCATCAGCCAACAACTTCTCATCCGTCGTCGGGAGTTGTGAGGGAAGCACCGGTATTCGATCTTTTCTTCAACTGAATCGAAACGAAAAGTCTTGGGCCTTCGGCGGAACCTTCAGCTCACGCTGGAGGAAGTCCTTTCTCCGTCTTGATCCACTTTGAACGTGTCAGATCCGACTGCATCGTCGCTCTTCCAGATCTTGCCTTTGACAAGCCGATCTGGATCGCGAACACCGGGTTCGTGCCGTCGGACCGCACGCGCGAGGATCTCGATCGCGCTTGTTGTCTTCGATCTTCACGAGCGGCGCCGACACCTGGACGCACGCGGGGACATCCAGGACGAGAGGGGCGGCCCTCTGACGTGAGATCGAGAGCGCCGTCGAGGCGCTGGACGCGGCGTCGGAGACAAGAGCTGCTGCCGATGCCGCCGTCCGCCGCCGACACAAGCATGATGGAGTCCAGCGTGGAGCCTGAGCAGAGCGGCGGATCGGTGCGGTGAGCTTGTGCACCATCACCACGCGAAAGGGTCCCGGCGCCTTCCGGCGCCCCGCAGATAGGCCTTCGCGACCTTCTCACACGTGAAGACTTCGGCGTCCCAGTTGGGCCGACAGTCGATGATGATCTTCTCGGGCAGCACGTCGCTGGGGCCCGCGTCGACCAGACGACGCTTGAGAGCTGGCATCGTCGCGACGTCGACGACGTCAACGCCGAAGCATCCTTCGGCGCGGAGTGCATCGGCAGCGGTCCGCTCGCAACGACGCCTTCACGAAGCTCGCCTTCGAGCTGCGCTTTGTCCTGGGCGCAAGAGGGACCAGATCTGCGCGAGGAAGACCACGATGATGACGGCCTCGATGAGACCGATCCCGCCGAGCACGAGCACCGTGATGAGGCAGCCGCTCATCCCCTTCTTCGCGGGCGGCGGGCCGTATGGATAGCGGAGGCATCGCTGTACATGCTCGCGATTCTTCAGCGCGCACCGCAGGGGCGTCAATCGCGTGGGCGACCCGCTCGCGAGAGGCACATGCTTGGCCATGCCTGGCACACATCTCGACAGGCGCAGTGGGCTGAATTTACGGGCTCCGGTGAAAGGCTCCGCGGCTTGCTCATGCCGGGATGCATGCGCGTCTTGTGTGCCGTCGCCTCGCTTCACTCGCATTTTGTTGGTGGTTGCTCCGGGGTGGGACGCGTCGACCCAGTCAACAGGAACGCCCCCGATCCGGTGGAGCCGTTCCGCGACGAGACGCTCCCCCGCTTCGAGTCGGGAGTCTCCGAGCTCACGTGACCTACGTCGAGAAGATCCAGACGGAAGGGTCGTCGGTGAATCGCCCGGAAGCGCGGGCGGTCGAGCGGCGGCGCGTCGAGCGGATCGAGCGTGATCGAGCGGATCGAGCGGGTCGAGCGGCGGCGCGTCGTGAGCAGCAGCGAAAGCGCACCATCACCCAGCGGTAGCAGCAGCGCGCCCTCCATCTGCGCCGTCGAACGAGAACATCACGAACAACCAAGAAGCCGGCGTCGACGAAGGCGGGCATCGTCAAGAACATCGGTGACAGCCTCGTCGTGCTGAAAGGCCGCCTCTACGCGGTGTCGATCGTGGCGGGCGGTGCGCTCGCGCAGACTTCGACGTTGGCGGTCGCGCTGAGCGACGCGCCTAACGAAGGCGTCTGGTACAATGCGGAGATGCTCGTCAAAGGCGACAAGATCTACGTCATCGGCTACCGCTACGGCATCAAGACGACCGACGGCACGTCGGACACGTGGTACTCGGCGCGACCGAGGTCTCGAGCTTCAGGCTGTCGAACGGAAAGCTCGGAGCGACTCAAGGCGATCTACATGGAGTCGAGCGACTACTTCAGTGGTCGCGAATTACGCGAGCCGTCTCGTCGACGGAAGCTTGTATTCTATATGCCGCACCTCGCGCGTCGGGAAGACCTGAAAGCGAGGAGACAAGTCGCTCCACTTCCCGCGCTTCTTCCAAGCGAACGCCGCCGACGGCACGTTCACGATGAAGGAGCCGCTCTTCTCCGCGACCGACGTCCGCTAAGCCGGTCGAGCTCCCGAACGCTCCGATCTTCCACACGCTGATGAAGGCGATCTACCCGACACCGGCGAGTTTGCCTGTCAGGCGCGCGCGGTGCTCGCGGGCTTCAGCCGCGAGTTCTACGTCATTTGCGGCACGGTGTTCTTGTGGACCGTGCCGAAGGTCTACGGTTTCCGCTTCCGGCGACCTCGGCGCGTCGTCACGCCGCAGCGGTCGTTCCGCGCGACCAGTTCTCGTTCAAGCTCCACGGCGGTAAGCTCCATGTCGTCGGCACTGCGTGGCAGCTCGAGGCCGACTACGGCGCGTTGGGCGCGTCCTTCCTCATCGACCGGCGGTATCGGAGAAGAGAAGACGTACGCCCCGCCGTCGATCAAGCTTCGAGTCAGATCCCGCTCCAAGACCCGCTGGACACGAAGGGCGTGCAGGCAGTCGAGCCGCCGAGCACGACGTACGTCCCGGAGCAGGGCGGCTCGACGTACCTCGAACACAACCGCTTCGTGGGTACAAGCTCGTCGCTTCGATTCAGCGATACTCGTCATCGACGCAGAAGTCCGCGCTCGTGCCGATAGCGCGAAGGGTGTCGGGACGACGCAGGACTGGGACGGCTTCTGTCTCTACGCATCGAGCCACCCGGTGACACCCAAAGGATCGTCGCGACCGCGCGGCAGGGCAGCGGCATCGTCGAGGCAACCTGAGCTAGCGGCGCTCGCTCGCGCTCGACGTCCGACTTCGGCGGCGGTCCGTCGATCGGTCACATCGACCCGCGGGAATGTCCGAGGGCGAGTCGCGAAGCCACGGTTTCTTCTACAAACCGGACGCGAATGCGTTCGGTTCTGTCGTGTCGCCCGGGGCGGCATGCAGCCGTGACCAGTGGTACGCGAAGGGCTCTCGAACATCGCGTTCTTCAACGTCGCAGAGACCGGCGCGATTGCACCGCTCGGCGCAATCGCCTCGACCGGTAAAGAAGGCACGTGCGAAGTGTCGTGTCGATTGGTACGGCAACACCCGGCCAATCTTCTTGAAGGGCCGCGTTCGCGCTCATGGGGCAGCGAGCTCCGCGAGATCGCGCTTCGCCCAGACGTACAAGCCGTCGGCCCGTCGCTCGAGCTCTTAAGTAATCCGTCGTGACACCTCCGCCGCACGCGGTGGATGGGTCAAGGAGCTGTCGTTCCCCAGCCTGCGTCGTGCGGTAGAGCGACGCGCGACGGGATATGGGCTTCATCTTCAGGCAATAATCGCTTCGCTCAGCTCATCGCATCTGAGCGGCGAACGCGTGGGAGGAGCTGAAGACGCCTCTCCATAGAGAGAGATGGGGAGGGCTTCTCTCGACGGTCTTCTCCGGACTCTCGAGGCCCAACACGGCGCTTCATCGTGTTCGCGTCTGGCGAGACCGCCTGAACGCGTTCTGCACGGCGCTGATCAGCATCCCAATGTCCTCTGCCACCGAGCTCTTCCTCCCCACGAGTGTCGGACTGAGACCGAGGGCGCTCTCGCACGCAGCAGGCGCGAGCGGAGTTGCTCCCCTGCTTTGCGAGACACCGATCCATCCGGATTCCTCGATGAGATCTTCCTCCCGGATTGGCCGTGGCAGAATCGGGTCGGCTTCAAGATTTTTCCCGGAGCACCCGGAAGACGTACGCACCGCGCCTGCGGAGCACCTGAGGATGCCGAAGCTCCTGCTTCGGCGGCGCAATCTCCTCCGCCAGCTGGTCTTTGAAGAGAGCACACCGAACCGGCCTCTGGACGAGCTACTCCGAAGGACACCACTACCTCGTCCCCGTCGACGTGCAGTACGACGAGCTCGTCGAAAAGGTGGAGACCGAGGGCGCCCATTTCACGATCTGCTCCAACGCATCCAGCGCTCCGGTGCGCCGCATGGAGTGTTCGACTACGAAGATCTGTCTCTTTTCCCGAATTCTGGTCGCGCAGTTCCCGGTATGTGCTCGGCGTACCTCCGATCAGCCTGCCGGACGTCGACAGGATGTTCGACGGCAGGGTGGTGACCGCCCTCCGCGACGCCATCGAAAACTATGATGCGCTCGCTGATGAGCTGCGCGGCACGTCGCCGAGCGTTTCTTCGATGACGCGCCCGCGTGATCGCACCGGTGATCGGTGGCACTCATCCCTCGGGCGTCGACCACCTCTTCTTGATGAAGCCCTCGATCATCGCATCGGTGTAGAAATGGCGAACGAAGGGTCGGCTGTAAACGGCACGTAGGCACGCTTCCGGTAAGACGATCGTCCGCTTCAGCTCGTCGTAGGACTCCGCATCGTGCGTCTGCGCACGCGCGTTGGCCATCTTCAGCGGCACATCGCAGCGGAGACGAAGGAATCGCCGGAGCAGTGCCGCCGGCGGTCTGGCTCATGTCCTCCATACGCAGGATGAGGAGCTCGACGTTTCCGGACGTGAGGAACGCCGTCCCGCTTCGCGATCGAACGGGAGGTTCAGCAATGTCGATGCCGAGGTGAACTCGCGCAGGCTCGCGATCGAGCCATTCCGGGTAGCGAAAGCCGGCGGCGTACGCCACCTTCCTTCGCAACGGCCTTTCGGCACCGGTCGAGGGAGATCCGGCCTGTCTCGTCGATCGCCGACCCACCGAACGCGAGGTGTGAACTGGAAAGCAGAGCCGAGACCTGCCGGGCGAGATGGATCGCGCACGAGGGTAACGACCTCAACGGCCGCTTGCCCTTCAGCCGCGTGACTCTCCGACTGGAGCTTCGCGGCCGACCAGAAAGTGCCGGCCCAATGGCGTATGAGGCGAGCGGGACCGCTGGTACTTCACTGCCTCGTCGAGGTAGTGCGGATTGATCATGCACGTGGAAGATCGGATTCGCATCCCGGAGCGCGCGAGATTCGTAGACCGTCGTCGAGCCGACCTTGCCCATCTGGTAAACGAGGATCGGCGGATGACGGCGGCGACGGCTGCTCACGGCGCTCGTCTCGTAACGTGCCGACGTCGCGGTCGCGAGCCTTCAGCGTGACCCCGCCTTCAAGATGGCGGTCTGGATGCGCGCCAACGAAGAACCAGACTTCGTACGGCACGTCCCTTCCGAATTCCGGTTCTCACGCGGAGTTTCAACAGCTTGATGAGCGATCGTCGTAAATGACGGCGCGCCTCACGGATGCGCTTGCCGGTGAGCGGAGATCTCACTACCACGAACGATGGAGTCTCTCGCATGAGAGGCATGAAATACCGCCTCAGGAGTGCCACGCGCGCGTGATCCTTATTCGCCCATGCGTGCTCACCCCCTTCCGTCTCGTTGTACTCGACCAGAATCTCGTCGATGTGGACGAACGGATAGCGACGCGCGATCCGGATGAATGGGGCTCGAGGTCCCCGAAGCAACGGCATCCGCTCGTCGAAGAGAGCCGACGGCGTCGAAGATCTGGCGGGGATCAATGTCGACTGAATCCCGATGCCGTACATCGCGTAACACCCTCTCGTGCGGTCAACGAGCTCGTCCTTCACGCGATCGGCGCCCGAAGACGCATCGGTGGAGAGCTTCGCCAAACCCGAAGCATGTCCGAGTAGACGACGCAGGGATGCCTGACGCGCGCGGCCGTACGCTGCCACCTGCAGCTTCAGCTTGTCCGGGCGCCAGACATCGTCGGAATTTTGAAAAGCGAGCAGCGCATGGCGCGCCGCTTCGATCCTCGCGTTCCGCGCCGCGCTCTGCCCGCCGTTCCGCGGTAGCTCGACGAGCCGCACGCGGGGATCTGCGAACGCGCGGACACGATCGCGCGTGTCGTCGGTCGATCCGTCGTCGACGACGATGAGCTCAGCAATACGTAACTGAACGAAGTACAT
>ERZ1370068.8154-contig-7030_pt1 | contig 69030 bp, 121 predicted proteins | sample MGYA00561227_ERZ1370068 | MGnify/ENA primary metagenome ERZ1370068 (study PRJEB38410, sample SAMEA6850437) | metagenome | study: Metagenomic assessment of the ecological functions of the soil: analysis of the soil microbiota associated with the...
GACTTCGTTCAGTTACGTATTGCTAAACCGGAAGAATAGGAATCTTCGCTTCGCGTGAGCAAGAAATAGAGCGGCACGTTCTGCGTGCGCTAGCATCGATGCGTGCTCGCCGGCCCGCGAAAATCGATGCCTCTATCCATGCCCGCGCGAATGATCGCTTTACCCAGCTCTTTGTGAGCCTTCGGTAGGTGGCTGTGGACGCGTAAACCGCCCTTTGACTCTGGTCGCCATGAGTGGCAGACAAAGAAGCGTCGGAACATTGTTACCAAAAGTGCTGACGAATTGATCGTTGTGCAAGCTGACGAGTCAAATCGTCGGGTTTCGGCTGTTCCAAAATCTTCGCGCAAACGGCAAATGCAGCCCCAGAGCATCTTGCCTCAGCTTTTTCTGCTGCTCGACCGTTTCGGCCGATGCCGCGCAGAACTTTGCAGGTTACGCCGCAGGAAGCGATCCATGCAGTCTTCCCATTCGCGTCCCGGCTCGGAAACGCGGGAAGATGTTCGGCGCATGGCCTCGCTAGCCAAAGCGGATACAAGAGGCATGAGGCAACTCCTCGGTGAGATTTGCGAATCCTAGTCCCGGCACCGAAGGGAAAAGCAAGCTCGCAGATCTGGACGAAGAGAACACTCCCAGCAAGTTCGGCGCCAAAGACACGAATTCCGCGGATGATCAGAATAGAAAACTCGGCGAGACTTTCGAATGCGAGGGCGTAAATCAGGTGAAGATCGGTAACCGCGCACGGAAAAATAAATCAACGCGGACTACCGCGACCACTGATATGAATCGGATGGTTCAAACCCCGACCGAATGACGGGTTCATGCTGTTGTGTAAGATACTCTACTGATAAACCTATCCATGCGATCTTCCATTCCCTCGCGTTGGTCGGCCACGGTGCCTAGCACAAAAGCGATCTTGTCGGAAAAGACCGAAATCGAAATCGGCCGACCCAGCGACCAAAGCGCCAGCGGCGCAGCTCCTGCAATGAGCGGAGTTGCCGCCAACTGGGCAATCTAAAGATCAACATCGGGAGATTGTTTGTACAACTCTTGCCCATTTTAAGGTCTCATTTCTGGACAGAATCGCAGCGTAACGACGGCTGAAGGCATCAGCCTGCCTTGCCAGGCAGCTACCCCCGCTAAAAATCAGCGCTTTTCATGCTGGTCGGTAAGCCGGAAACCAGGAGACTGGCGGTTGCCGGTGCTGTTTCTACTTTGCCGGAAGATCAGGTTTACTGGAGGCCGCGATCAGTGAAACGCCACCTATTAGCGACAATGTTCAAGAGTACCGCCAGTTGAAGAACTTTGATAGCCAAACAGCACGCGACGATTTGTAAACGCTGTGGCACGCGCATCTATTCGCTTTAGTTATTTGTGCTTTTACTTGTTTTGGCCTACGACAGAAAAACTTGCTTCAAACGGCGGCTAACAGTAGATGTTACGATGGAGCTTTCTGAATTGGTATTCACCGGCCTGGGGCGTGTTCCTGCCACGCAGCGCGTTGCCAAACAACGCCGGCACCGTCGAATCCGCATGGGCTGTTGGCTACCGCACCACAGTTCGGTTCCATGACGGCGTGATGCTCAGCGCCGAGCGATCGAGTTTTCTGGCAGCGACGGTTATTCGGTCTGTCCCCGTGGTTGACATGGTTTCGCCACCGCTGCAAAATGGCTGGGACGAACGTCTGACTCGGGCCGCGACGAAAATCCGCTGGCCTGGCGATCGAGATGGTCTCGGCAGGGTTCCTGCGCCAGCTAAGACCGCCGCGAGGCTGAGCGGCGCTGCAACCATCCGCTGGCTCGCCGTCGATCGTCTGGGCGGAAGAGCTGCGCAGCGAACTGGAAGCCGCGTTAAGCTGACCGGTCCGAACTGCAGCCGGATGGATCGCCGGAGAACGGGCCGACCATGCCCGTGTCAGCACGAGCGCAGAGAGCCGAGACCACCAAAGCACCTGAAGATTTGCCACCTGAGACCAGCCTATCTCTTTCTGCGCCCCTAGCCCCGCTGCGTGCGCGGTTAGCCGGATTGCGGCGAGCACCGTAAAATTAATCTAAGATCAAACAGGGACCAGCAAGTAGACCAGCCGAGATCATGCCGCCTCCCAAAGTCCGTCGAAACCCGGCGTCTGCAGCGCTACCTCTCTACATCTGCCGCAGTCGACGGAACAACGCGAGAATCAAATGGCGGTGCTGCGCCACGCCGTGCCGCGCCGGGTTAACCGAGGAGGCGCTTTGCGGCAAGCTTCTCGTTGGATCGTCGACCGTCTGGGGCGACCCTGAAACGCAAAGCGCGAATGCCTTTGATCGAGGCTGACCGCCGAAGGATACCTCGAATGTCATATGCTCTGCGTGCAATCGGATCCCTATCAACAAGGCGGTAAAAACCGGCGGTGCACTGTCCGCTGCGCCTGGAGGGTCCGGGCGACGCCTACGATCTCCGGCAAATTACCTGATGGAAGCATTGGTAGACGCGGCACGCATGATAACCTAGCCGGCAAGTGGTCGCTCAGTGAGGGATGCTGGATCGCCATCAGCGATGCGGACCGGCGTAGGCGTAGTCTGGCTCGGGATGAACTGGCGAGACGTTTCCTGGCTTCTCAGGAGCGCCCCGGCTTGAATACATTTTGCCAAAGAGCCGTGCTGTTTTTCGTAACCGGCGCGGGAGGGGACCTTTTTCCCGGCTCCCAGGGACCACCTGAACCCTTGTTGCCATTCCGTTCTCGCTCGCGCTTAACCACATGGCCGTGCGCAACTCTTCCACTCCGCCGTAACGATTGTCGGTCGGATCGATCTTCTGGCGCGATATGGCTAGTCGACCGAAAGTGCCAGAATTCTGAAACAGAAAGATCCGCAGATCATCGTCATTGACGAGATCGTAGGCTTCTCTGTTAGCCAATTTTCTTGCTCCTCCGCCCCGATTGACCGCCTTTGCTCTGAGTTTTCTACTATTTCGCTTCTTCGATATCGCGAAGGTATTCCCTACGAAACAGATTAGAAATTGCCGGGCGGGGCCGGCACTTGTCTGATGACGTCATGGCAGGCGTGTATACGCTCATCATTGCGCCGTTGGTGATGGGTTGGGCTGGTAGAGGCGTGATTCGCAGCTAAACCGACTGGCAATTGACGCAGAAAATATGTAATCTAACTCAAAAAGCGATAGATCACTAGCGATGTGTCACTGCTGGTCGCTTTTAACCAGGCCATCCCAGGGCGTGATCTGAAAGTACAATGCGAAAGTCGATTGGACTCAGTTTGCCGTTCTAAGATCTGCCAAAAAATATTGACCGCGTTAGCGAGAAAGGCGATCGCCTCGTGTTCATCCCAGTGGCAAACGAATTATTCCCCTAAACAAACACAATCAGATCAAAACGAGACTGGATTCCGCGGATATCGCGTCTCGGCAACGCCGCCACTCTTAGGTTGTCTGGCCGTCATCCGCAGGTCTGACTGGCCAGAGCATTTGTGTCCTTCTATTGGCGATGCATTCTTCGCTTGCTGGAAGCCCAGCGATGTCGTGACTTGCGTCGAGTGGCATCTACCGGACCGCCATTTGCTGCCTGGATTGCCGCGATCGCTTGGCGATGCCGTTGGGATTCCCACTTGCCACACCCTGAAAATATTTTCAGTATCAACTCGGGAAGCCATAGCAAGACCCTAGGAGCGCCTGTTAGTCTTCTATCATGCGCTAATCGCATCGCGCGCATCCTTTTGGCTGCGAGAAAGGGGACTGTTATGAATAAAACTTCTTTATTCTTTTTTTCTCTATTCTCTTTTTGTCGCTTCACCTCTGTCAGCGGCTGCTGAGAGTCAAACATGGAAGGTGCGGCCCGGCGACAACCTCGACGTCATTGCGACGACTCTTGAAATTCCCAAAGAAGAAATTAAAAAACACAATCCCGGGGTTCTGGAGAGCAATCTCCAAATCGGCCAGAAGCTGAAACTGCCGCTTCACTCGTATGTAGAGAGTAAGACGCTGCAAAGAAGAACTCAGCAAAAGATGAGCGGATTGGAACGCTTGAAGAAAAGCGGTGATTTGGAAAAACAAATCGCTAGCGCAGAATCGCAGTTGCGCTGGCATCCCATTTGGCTTTGGGGATTCTGGATTTGTTTCGGCATCATTGCATTCATAGTTTCCGGCAGCCTATTGGATTTTTCGGCAAACGCACCCTCGGGTTTTTGAGCAACCGCATGACCGGTCGATCAGAGACTTAAAAGAAAGCCAAATGCGAGTGCGGTCATTTCGCACGAAGAAGAAGGTGCAAAAGCAGCCACGGAGTCCAATGGCACCCGCCGCTGAAGGCGGTTTCCCGCACACCGGTAGGCAGACAGGTGAAGCTCAGGTGCGAGGCGGCACTTGCGCCTCTACGATGCTCCGGCAAGGCGCCTGAAGCACTGAGGGCGAGGCGGTGTTCAAAGACCCAGAGCGCGCTGACACGGGACGCGTTGTGGATTTCCGCCTCGAAAATCCACGGAGGGATTTCTCTGCTTTTGCCATCGCGTTTGCTGGATTAATGCGGCTGCACCTCAGATCTCATTCGACCACTGACGGCTCTGAATCACCCGGTGACAGGCTGCGGCTTTCTACAGCGTTGATCCGGGACCAGCCATGGATGGATCGCTTGTTGTCGTGTCCACAACGCGTGGTCGCCAAACGACCTTGATCATCACTTCTGCGCGAACCTTCTGCAGATGGGCTAACCCGCTTCGCGCGATTCTTTCTCTCTGGGCAATTTTTTTTGGCCTCCGCTGGTCCTCGTGGCATCTGTGGATCAGGCCGCTGGGACATCACTGCCGAACCGCTGGGAGATCTCATCAGCCGCTTGACGTGCAGCTTTTCGCTTCTTTCTGAGAAACGATCCTCGGTATGAATGGTGGTGAGACCGTCGCCTTGGCGATGCGGGACAAATCGATGAAGGCTGATTACCGTGTTATCACCAGCAATCATCTCGGCTATGTATGGACGGCTTTGTGTTCGGGCAGCATTTTTCGGTAGTTTTTGCATCCAAGAGGAAGTTAAGAAATGGCCAGGTGATCGGTCTGTAGGGCGACCTTAGAGCGGTACGATACTTCATCAACCGCCAGAACAAGGGCGGATGGATTTGGTTAGGTGAAACCGACAAAACTCAAAGAGGGAGCGAACGTATCCTTCTGCGTTCCCCGTAGCGACGTTTCGACCAACGGCGTTAGCGATCGTTGTCCCTTTCGACTCCGCGCCGTGCTAGCTGCGCCAGCATTGCGCAAGTCAACCGCTCTCGATCGTCGCGGCCCGGGTGACTCTCAGGCGCACACCCGTGTTGATGATGAGACCCGTCTCGAAAGGGGAATCGGAGTCTGATCGATTGCTATGACGACATGCTGGGATTTTCCCCTTTGTACATCTTGGCAGCTGTTATCGCTCTTCAGCACCGAGGTGGTAGGTGAGCGGTCTGCAGCAGCGATCGAGGCCGCTCGGTGCCGAAGATAACTCTCTGCGTGGCAGAAGAAAAATTGGCGCTGGACCTGCGTGAAATCGAGTTCTGGGAGGATGCCGTTTGCTGCCCAATCTAAACCGGAGACAGCTGGGTCAAGCAGCTCGCTGCCGCCACCGCTGATATCAGAGCCGGCTTCGTTGGCAAAAGTCACATGATGGAAGCGAATTCAGTGTGATCGGATTCACTCTGCATTTCTGCGCATGGTAGGCTGCCCGAAGACCATTGTAGTGATCATATGATCTGCTGCAAAGAAAAGCGATATTGCGTGATTTTTCCAGGGGTGATCCCGGCTTCCACTGGATTCGCGTGGAGAACTCGGTAACCAAACCACGATCATTGGCTCCAATCTCTGCCCGAGCTTCTAGTCTCGTTCTGTGTGTAGAGGACCCGTGTAGCTCCGCCGTGACTGACCGCCTGAAATCCAAATGCCTCTGGTTGGCGATCGCTGATTAATAGGCTGTCCGAGGAACCCAGCTGGACGAAACTCAGCCTCCACGCGAGGCTGATAAAGCTGCTCGTGTTCCCGGTGTAGTTCGGAGTTAGCGATGCATGACGAGAACCATGCAGCCACTGACCTTTCCACCATTTCACACTCAGGGATGGAACTGTGTCCCGAGCTGGGTCAGCCCGTTTTCCCTCTGACCACTGATGAACCCTGCGTGACAAGAGCATTCACGCAAAACAGCCTTGCAGGATCCAGGATTGAGCATCTGCCTTCCTCATCGGCATCACAGTGGCCGCCCTCCAGCTCCCAACACGGCTCTACGTAAGCTGCAAAGGAAAAGCACCGCAAGAACAACTGAGTAGGCTACTTGAGGAGCACATAACACCAGCTTTGCAGAAGGTCACTCGAAGAACCAATCACGCGCTGAAATTCGGCGCCTTCATCGGAAGAGAAAGAGCGGTGGGAATTTCTGAGAATCAGGGCTTTACCTCCAGGTTGTTGACTACGCTCTGACGCCGCTTGCACCCAGCGCGTGATTTCTTCGGCTTTCGCTTTTTCTCCGCCGAAGACACCGTCCCTCCTGAGCTTGACCGCACCGTCGTCCCCGATATCGACCGTGACCGCCTGCAAGGTCGCTTTGATCCTCCCGCGCCAGTTGAGCTTTGATGGTCGCTGTCAATTTTGCCTTTTCAAATTCCGGCCCGGAAGCTTTTCCGGATCGTTTCGCAGCCATTGATGTATGCAGATCAGTAAGATGACTAGCGCGAAGATTTTGCTTGTTCACTCAATCCTTTCTTGATCGATCTGAAGATTTCCACTCGGCCTCTGCACCTGAAGCTGATTTGCGACTCGGCGGCAACCCGAACTGCTGTCGCAGGCGGTTGAGACGCCGCGATCCTTGCCGCCGGCCCGAGTTCTGGCAGCGCGGCAATTTTTGAGAGTAGCGATCCTTTTGAATGAAATTGAACGGCTTTGACAAATATTCGGGACGGCACCGATCAATTTTGTCGTATTCATACGCACTCGATCAGAGAAGCAACCGAAAGTTGGGCAAGATTTAAAAGGTCTTTCCGGTGGGACTTTTCGATGAAGTTACCCAACAGGATTAACGGGAAAATTTCTCGGGTATAGGTGCGCAAATCCAGTCACCAGACACTGGTCTTGAACAACCAGGGGATCCATGGCGCGGGTTGTGGGCCTCGGCTTCGGCGAAGTACCACACAGCGCTCACGGTGACCGGCTTGCAGTGGATACTTTACCTTCTTCCAAACCCATTTGGCTGGTATATAGCGGCTTGTGGCAACCGCCGCCGCGGTGTCGTTGACCATACAGGTATTACCGAATGAATAGCAGCAGGGTTGATATATTTGGTACGGCTGATAGGGGCTGCGAGATAGAGCTGGTAGTGCATCGTCATGCAGCTCGTAGTACGGATCATTTTGTTGCAAATACTGTAAAATACTGCTGCCACTGCAAATATTGCTGATACTGTCAGCATCCCAATACGGATCGTAGTAGGGCCATAGGACTGCGCAAGCGAAGATTCGGGGTGACTAAGACCAGCAAAATGAAAATGTGTAACTGTCGAGAATAACAATTTCACCCGATTACCTCCCTTCAAAGTTTAGCAGATTGAGAGCGAGAAATAAGACAGCACGACGAAATTATCCGGCTTCGGTCCACTGCCCTCAATGCAAAAACCAGTCGACCTTATCCGGGCAGAGAAAGAATTGCGGCTAGAGGGCATCATCGCTAAGCGCAAAGGCTCACTTTACGAGCGGAATCGACACCACGAGACCGCCTTCCTTCCAGTGCACCGGCAACAACCCGTTCCCAATCAGCTTGAGAACTTGACGTTCGGCTCCCTGAGCCAGAGTCGTCAGAGAAACGAGCCACAACAGGGCTAACAAAATCGAATTGCAGGGCAACATCACGATCACGATGAGCCTCAAAGAAAATTGGCTCCCTTCTCAGAAACCGTTCATGCCTCTCGCCATCATGCGAGTTGGAATTTCGTCAGCGGCGGTGAAAACCGGCATCCAGGTTCCGTTTCGCTGAAGTTCAAAAAGCCGCCCGGATTCCGCATGCGCCGGAATGACGGACGAGCCAGTCACCTTCCAATCGACGGTCAGAAAATTTCCCGGCTTTTGTCCATGCGTTGTTCAGGTTCGGCCATCAGCAGCCGCGACTCGGCTAGTTCGGGCCAAATATCCCGTTGTAGAGCTTGATCAGCTCCACTTGCTTTTCGTCCCATTCCACCGACGGTATCTCGCATCTTCTTGCCCTTTAGGTCGGCGAAATAGTTGCCATCTTTTCGGCTCACCCAGCGCCCCTGGCCGGCCATTAGATCTTGTCCTGCTTTAGAAAGCAGGAAATCCACGAACAGCGCGGCCGCGTGCGGATGCGGCGCGCCGGCCGCGATCGAAATCGTCGTCGGCGTTTTAACCGCGACGAACGGCTCGGAAAAGATGAAATCCGCCGGCGCCTTGGCGTTTTTCATCTGCATGATTTCTTCCGGAAAGGCATCAGATGACGATCGGAAACTCTCCGGCCACGGCGAGCTGCACCAAGAGCGTCGGACCGCGCCGCAAGTTGAGCTGCTGCTTGGACAACCTGCCGGCGAGCTCCAGCGCCTTGCCTGCGCGGCGCCATAATAGTCGATCAGCGACGCCAGCCAATCGTAATCCGTGGTATCCATGCCCAATTTATCTTTCCAGCGCGGATCGAGTCAGATCTTCGAACGATTGCGGCGCTTTTCGTCGCGCGCAACCATGCGGGTGTTGAAAAGAAACACTCGCGGCTGAGCGTAGATGCCGCTGATAAAGCCCTCCTTGTCGGTAAAGCCTTCGCGCAGCGACGCTCAGCAGTGGCGTCCGATACCGCGCCACCGCGCCGGCCTTCGCCATCACGCCGACGTAGGAGCGGCGCGTGATTGATGATATCGGCGCGCGGCTTTTCGTGCGATGCTCGACGAGTAATTGTTCCAGTTGCCGTCCGGCGCCGCCGGGTTGAAATCTGACTTTCACGAATGGATACTTGCCCTCGAAGGCTTTGATCAGCTCACCTGCCCGGTCGTTCGCCATCGCCGCGTACCAAACCAGCTCGCCCTCCTTGCGCGCCTCTTTCTCAAGCGCATCGCCGCGAGATTTTTCCGCCATACGATTAACTTGATCCAACCGTTCTTCCACCGACGCCGCACGTGTTGACTTCACGTCGACAAACGGGAAGATCGCCATGATGATCCAGTGTCGAGAGATATTTGATTCGCGCCATCTTGTCTGTCGGGCTACTGCAGCTTGCGCGAAGAAACGCCTTACGATCGAGCTCAGCGATGATGCTGTTGTCCATGAATTCTGACGCCTTCTTTGTTTTTGAAAAGCGCATCGGTAAACGCGATGCTTTCCAGTTCAAGCTGAACGGCTTCTTCTGCGCGGATACGAGTTTGCTTCGGCATTCGGCCCAACGGATGCGTCATAAATAACATCAAGCCGCTTGCGATCTGTGACCTTCATCTGTTTGGCGATCACTTTTAGAGTTAAATCTTTTATTTCTCTTTCCGAGCGCGATGGCTTCGCCGCTCGCCATAAAAACGCTGCGCAGCAAGTCCCGGCGATTCTTCATCATATCGGTCCAGAGTCGACAAATCGCCGACGGTGTTGTAGATCTTCATCGTCTTCCGAGATCGGCCAAAATCTCTAGTTTTCACTTTCGCCTGAGTCTCCGCCGCTAAAATACTTTCCGGACTGCCGATCGTGCCGTCCATGCGTCCTTGCAGCATCAGCATGATTCGCTTGTCCGCTTCGCCGATGCCGGTGGCGAGAATCTTCACGTCGCTCGTCCGGCGTCCAGCCAAGCTTCGACAACGCGCGTCGTAGGGCAAAATCGGTGGTGCTGCCAATTCTACTCGTACCTACGACCTTGCCGCGGAGATCGGTCACGCCGGGATTAGCGACTAATTTATGAGTCGTGCTGCCGAAGCTGCCGACGATCACCACCGGCAAGCCGCGGCCCGCGGCGACAATGGTCGCCGAACCCGAGCCGCTGACAATATCGACCTCGCCGCTCACCAACGCGCTGATCGCAGTGTTGCCGGAGGGAATATTGATCAGCTTGGCGTCGAGGCCGTATTTTTCGTAGAGCTTGGCTTCTTCAGCGATCCAGAGCGGCAAGCGAATACCCGAAGTCGTGGCATAGGCGATCTTGATGGGAACAACTTGGCTTCGCCCACTGCGGCAAACGCCACGAGAGCAATGAGAACAAGGACAAACAGCTTCGCTGCGCTCTTTCATGATTTCCAGTCCGAAGCATTGCCGATCTGCTCGATACCGCCGAGGAGCTCATGTCCCGGTTGTTGCGGCCAGACGGAAGCCAGTTGAGCGGCGTGCTCTTCCATCGTTGATGTGTTGGTGGACGATCATCGGCGGCACACAAATCAAATCTCCTTCCGCCCACCGGTGCTGAGTGCCGTCGTGGAGATCGTAGCCGCGCCCTTTGACCACCAACAAAAGTTCCTCGAAAATATGGCGATGCTCACCGCTTCGCTTCGTTGGAGCAGATTTCCTGCGCCATTACATCCAACCCGCGTGCGAGCCACCTCGGTCCACCGGCTGATGTAGAATTTAAGTCGTCCTTGCCGGCTGTTTCCCACGCGCAGTCCGCGCGCGCGGATCACGCGCGGGCTTTCTCGCTCCAATGCGATTCTCGTCAGCGAGCCTGGATAAAACCAGTCGTAGCGCGTTTTACCTGCCGTGGAGCTGCGAACTTGCCGTCGCGACTGAAACAGCGGCGCTATGTTTTCGCTCTGATGTCGACTCGGTTTCATGATCACTTCGCCGTTAGCCATGGGATCACGCCACAGAAGTCCTTGCCCATGCCAGAGCCTGATTTGCGGCAGCCAGGCGCGCGAAATCCGTGTGGCGCATGCGCGATAAATTGGTAGGTCGTAAAGGGTGGAATGATAACCACGTCTCCGCTCGCGAAAGGAATCTTAAGACCATCCTGAACGGCCTCGCCGCTCCCCTCGATAATATAAGCGATCAGCGAGGGCAGCATGCGCCGTGGCTCGGTCCGCGCTCCAGCTCGCAGGTCGAGAAAACCGCAGGTCAACATGCTCAGCGGAGCCACGGTGTAACGACTGAAAACACGCATGTCTCCAAGCGCAAACTCGCCCTTGGCGAACATCGCGGGGCTTGATCACGCGTGGTAGGATATTGATCCGCTCTTGCTCGCGCTTTTGTTTAACGAAGCGCGCTTCGTAATCGTAGTAATGCTCTGCTGTGATCCCGGCTTGGCTGCCTTCGTCTGCTTTCCGATTTTTCTGCGCCATTCTCGCTAACCTTGTCCGCGCTGTGTATCCGCGTATTCCGGCGCGTCTTCCAATTGTTCGATCCCGCCTAGTCCGAAGCGCCACGCCGGCGCTCGGCATCGACGACAACAGCAAGGCTGGAAGGTCAGGATCGGCATTGAAATGTTGATGTTCCGCCATCGCAGGGATGCTGACCAGATCTCCCGTTTCCCAATCCCAGCGCGTACCATCGTGAACGTCGTTGCCGCGCCCTTTGATGACGAGCACTTGCTCCTCCGTCATATGCCGGTGTTTGCCGGATCGGCTGCCAGGTGGAATCTCCTGCATGTAGAGCCAGACTCGCCGCGCCGCGCTGTTGATCTCGGGGTGGGTGAACCATTTCAGCCGTCCCTGCGCGCACCATTCCCACGGTTGCTCTTCGTAAGCGATCACGTGCGTCACGGTGTTGCAGAAAACACTCTCGTCGTGAAATAGCTTCAAATAGCGATCGTAGGTATTTTCGACTGAGGCCATTCCCAGGAAGTCGCTTCTTTGCGCGCGCGAAAGACGCCCTCGGTTTTCTGATCGGCGCCGAGCATCACGTCGATATCTTCTTTGATTCCCAGCACGCCTTTTTTAATCCGGTAGCCGATCAATTTTCCCTGTTCGTCGTGGAGCGGCTCCAGTTCCTTTAGGAAAGGTCGGGTTGTCGCCGAATTTGATTTGCTCGCGCTTGGTCAAACCCATCAGGCTGAACAATCGGCTTTGCGGCACGAAGATCTGGCAACCGGCATCTTCGTCGCCGCCATGCTGGTGAATCGTGAACGGCGGAACCACAAGCATATCGTAGGTGCCGAACGAATAAGTCTTACCGTCGTTGATTTCCCAGCCGCGGCCGCTGAGACAGAACAAGGTCGGCGCGCTGATATGGCGGTGCGCGCCGCGCGACGGCGCATGGGGTTGAATATCCGAGAAGTGAGACGTGAGATCGTACACCGGCGCGCGCTTGAGAATATCGTAACAAACGATATCGCCGGTCTGATGCGGGCTGCTGCTGCCCATCACCGTGCCCTGCACGGGAAGCAGCTTGACCACGCGCGGCAATTGTTCTTTGATCGATTCTTCGTGCCGTTGATGCGCCAACGGATCGCTGGCTTCAAGACTCCCTTCCGCCTCCCAGGGCCATCGTTCTTCCATCATCGAACCTCGTTTTTCTCTATGAACTTGCCCATGACATCCGCCCAATGAAAGTCTCGATACCGTATCTCACAGTGTCATTCTGAGGCGAAGCCGAAGAATCTCGCCCTTTTTCAACAAGATCCTTCGCTGGCGCGCTCAGGATGACACACGAATATGCGAACCACTCTGAGTTACGCGACTGATGGCCGTCTGCCTCCATTGGACTATTTCTTATACAGTCCGTCGATAAAACCCTGCTTATCGAGTTTCTCGATCACCTTCGTCTGAATGAACTGAGCCGGACTCGCCTTCCGCGCATCCAATCGCTTCGACCAGTCGAGAATCGTTTGAATGCCCTTCGCGGAGGGATACGGTTTCTCCGCGAGCAACTTCACGTAGAAACTATAGGCCTCTTGCAGCTCCTCAGTGTTTTCTAGTTTCATATACTTCTTCATAATCATCGGGGCTTTGATTTTTTCGGTCTTGTAGAAATGAATCCCTTCGATCACCGACTTGATCACCATTTCCGTGGCGAATGGTTCCGCGTCGTAGAACCTGCGGCTCGTCGTCAGCGCGGCGTTAGGCAGTTCTGCAGTCTCTCATTCCGGGAAGATCTTCGAAAAAATTGTAACCCGCCCTGACGCGCCGCGAAAGTAAACGGCGGTGCCAACGTCGTCGCATCCACCTGACTTAATTGCAATGCGCCGAACCGGCTGGACGAAGACGGACCCACGGCGAGATAGCTCACGTCCCGTTCAGGGTCCAGTCCGGATGCCGCAAGAATCATTTTCAGTGACAACATCGCAGGACCAATTAAACTGTTGACTGCGAGTTTTTCCCTTGAGTTGAGCGAGGTCTTTAATCTCCCGCCTTGTCACGAGCACTTGAGGCTCTTGATTGATCGGACTGGCGACGATGAAGATATCCGCGCCGCCGAGCACGGCGTCAACGACACCGCCGCCGCCGGCATTGATAAAGTTGACATCGTTGCTCACCAGCGCCTGCGTGGCGACCACGCCGCCGCGCATATAAACCAACTGCGCATTGATGCCGTTCTTTTTGAGAAACCCCGCTTCCTTCGCAATCCAAACCGGCGCGTACTGTGGCGAAATCGAAGTGTAGGCAATCGATGACGTTGGCAAGCTTCTCTTGGGCGGCGAAGACTGCGTCACCGCGAAAGCCAACTAAGGAAGAGGAGCGCAATGCCATAGCCGAGTTTCGACAAGATGTTGCTCCAGCCTACGAAGACCGCTTGGCCTCGGCTCGCCGTAAACCTTCCGCGATCGCCCGACGCAGGATCGCACTCAGCGCCTTTTTTGTACGCGCGCCGAGCCGCGCAGATCCTCGATCGGCTCAGCGCCTTCTTGAATCACGTGGCCGGCTTGCTCGATCAGCTCTGCAGTAATTTTCTTCCCACGCAGCAAAGCTTCAACCGGGACGCCTTTCGTCGGCGTCGAATGAGCGCCGGTGACACCGATGCCGATTTCATTACAGACGGCGTTCGCATCGAGACTCAACTGCACGGCAGCACTGGCGATCGCAAAATCGCCCGCCACTTTTTCGAGCTTCTGATAGACGCCCGCGCTGCTTTTATCAGGCAACGGAAACACAATCTCGGTTAGAATTTCGTCGGGTTCCATCGTGGTACGTATAAGCGAAGGTAAAAACTCATCGGCCGGGATGACACGCTCGCCGCGCGCCGGCGCATTTCAGCTGAGCATTTAGCGCCAGCACAACCGCGCCGTAATCTCCCGCTGGATCGGCCTCCGCCAAGCCGCCGCCGATGGTGCCCCGGTTACGTACTTGCGCGTCGCCGATCTCGCTTGCTGCTTCGCGGAGAATCGGCAACCTATCGCCGATCAGGCGGGATTCCTCGATCTGCACGTGACGCGTCATCGCACCCAAGCGAACCGTGCCCGCTTCTTCTCGAATATAATTCAGGTCCGCGATCCGATGGATGTCGATCAGATATTTGGGCCGGGCGACGCGTAGCTTCATCATCGGCACCAAACTCTGGCCGCCGGCAAGAAGTTTGGCGTCATCACCATATTGGCGCAAGAACTGCGATCGCTTCGCCGATACCTTCTGGCGCGAGATATTCAAACGATACTGGATACATGTTTTTCGTTACCTCTTGCTATATTCGTAGCGCATCGGGTCCCACTTGCTGGCGCGAATATCGTCGTAAGCTCTCTTCACGAACGAGAAGTCATAGACCTGGTCGAGCGTCACCGGCCCTTGACCCGGCTGGTCGCTCCGACCGCGCGCATTTGCTCGCGCACCCGTTCGATATTGGTCGTCATCACCTCTTCGCTGGCGCGGCCGACCTGCGCGAGATCGGAAGCCTGTTTATCGCGCTCGCGCCAGATCTCTTTGGCTTCGTTCAAGTCATTGATGCGCAGCACTTCCATAATAAACTTCGCCGACTCATTGGCGTTGCGATGATAAAAGAGTTGGCCCTTGAGCGTCGCTTTGACCACCCGATACACCTCATCCGGCGAGTTTTTGATTTTGTCGTCGTTGGTTTCGAGGTTAGCGCTGAGCGCCGAGACATAATCGCCGCTGTAGGCGAGGATGCGAAAGCCCTTCGATTGGGCGATGCGTGCGTTGCCGATCGTGATCATGGTGGCGTCCACCGTCCGGCCAGGAGCGCGCCGAAGCGAACCGACGGTTCACCGAGCGCGCGCATTTGCACCGTATCGACGGCCACGCCATTTTTGCTGAGCAGCTCACGAAACAGCAGCGTCGAATTGCCCGACGAGTCGGAGATCGCCACGGTCTTGCCGTTCAACTGCTTGATATTCGTGATCTTGGGCGACACGACAAGATACTGTGACGGCTTGTCGGTGCTGACCTGGAGAATTTTCATGCGCGCGCCGCCGAGGATCGCCGGAATCGACCCTCCGTTGCCGTAATCGACGGCGCCGCTAACGACAACCTGGGTCGTCACGGTGCCGCGGGTGACGATCACATCGACATCAAAACCTTCTTCCCGGTAGAAACCCAATCGTTGCGAAATCGTATAAGGAACCAGCGATTCACCCGGGGCTTTCGACGCGATGCGAATTTTCTTCAGCGTCTGCGCGTCGACGAGCTGAGATGCCGCACAAACAATTAACGCTGTCGCCAAAATTAATTTTGCTAGCATAATGAAGCTACCGTCATTAGCTCACCGCTTGGCGTATTCATAGCGCAGCGGATCCCACTTGCTCGCTTGGATCTCGTCATAGGCTTTCTTGACAAAACTAAAGTCGTAAACCTGATCCAGGGTAATTTTTCTCTAAGCCGCGCCGCGGCGCCGACCATTTTCATCTGATCGCGCACACGCTCGATGTTGGTCATGAGCGCGTCCTCCGAGGCCCGGCCCACCTGCGCCAACTCGGATGCCTGCTTGGTGCGCTCGCTCCAAACTTCCTTGGCGTCGTCCAGATTGGACAGACCGGCGACTTCCATGATGAACTTGACCGCCTCCTTAGGATTGCGATGAAAAAACAGCTGGCCCTTTAAAGTCGCCTTGACCACGCGATAAACCTCGCTGGGCGAGTTTTGAATTTTATCATCGGTGGTTTCCAGGTTGGCGCTCAGCGACGAGACATGGTCACCGCTGTAAGCGAGAATGCGAAATCCCTTGGTTTGCGCCTGCTTGGCGATCGCGTAGGAAAGCATGGTCGCGTCCACCGCGCCGCTCAAGAGCGCGCCGTAGCGCACCGCTTGCTCGCCCAACGGGCGCATCTGCAAGTTATCGATTGCCACGCCATTTTTGCTCAGCATCTCGCGCATCAGCAGTGTTGAATTGCCCGACGCGTCGGAAACGGCGATGCTCTTGCCCGCCAGTTGCTTCATGTTGGTGATCTTCGCTGAAGTGACCAAATGCTGCGCCGGCTTGTCGGTGTTGATCTGCAAGATTTTCAGCCGCGCGCCGGCAAGCATCGCCGGGATCGATCCGCCGTTGCTATAATCCACCGCGCCGCTCACAACGACCTGCGTCGTCACCGTCCCGCGCGTCACGATCGCGTCGACATCCAACCCTTCTTCTCTATAGAAACCCAACCGCTGCGAAATCACGTAAGGCAGCAATGATTCGCCCGCCCCTTTTGATGCGATACGAATCTTCTTGAGCGCTTCGGCGCCGAACGCCTGCGCGGTCGCCAGCTCAAGCAAGAGAGCGAGTATGATTAGACGATGCCACATGACCGTTCCACCGAATCGCCTGAGCCGTGCCGATGCGAACCGAGAATACCTACGCGATCAAGTAACACGCGGTCCCGCGAAGATCCGCCCCATGTTATCTCTCGCGCCTTCGTAAACATCGTCGCCGTGGCCGACCAACAATCGTTCCAGATCCAAATTCATCGCGATCAAGCGGCGCACCGACTCGGCCGCCGCCTCTGGATCGGACGACAAATAAGTCGGCGAAACCACCAGATGCTCGCCCGCGCTGACGATGGCGTCGCCGGCGATCATGGTTTTGATCCGCGGCAGATGCAGACTGATGCGCCCGGGCGTATGCCCGGGAGTATGAATCACGTGGATGCCGCCGCAGTCGGGCAGACGCTCGCCGCCTCTGACCACATGTTCGACATCATAGCCGCTCGCTTTCTGGATCGCCGGCATATCGAGCTCGTGGAGCCATGACCTCGAACTTGAGGGTCTTTTTGAGTTTCTTGAGTCCACCGGTGTGATCGCCGTGGCGATGGGTGAGCACACAGAGTTTCAAGTCTGCATGGTTGTGACCCATGTCTTTAATCGCATCCATGATGATGTCTGCATCGGCGTCCGACGCGCCGGTGTCGATCAGAATCACGCGGCTTTCGCCGGCGACGAGAAACGATTTCGACGACGCCGCGATTGTTCATGGCGACTCGACACGGGACAATCTTGACGCCGTCGATAGGAATATCTTTGAGAATGCTGACCATGATTGTCCCTCACTTGGTAAAATTCGTTGCCGCTTCTTTGATCGCCGCGACGATGTTGCCGTAACCGGTGCAGCGGCAGAGATTGCCGGAAATCGCCTTCTTGATTTGCTCTTCAGTCGGCTTTGCTCCCTTTGCTGAGCAACCCGTAAGCCGACATGAGCATGCCCGGCGTGCAGTAGCCGCACTCCACCGCGTCGTTCTTCCAGAATGCTTCCTGCAAGCGGATGCAATCGCTTGTCCTGCGCCAAACCTTCGACGGTGACGATTTCGTCGCCGTCAGCTTGGACGGCGAAGACCATGCACGGATTTCACCGCCGTGCCGTTCCACATCACGGTACACGCACCGCAGCGGCCGACGACGCAGCCCAAATGAGTGCCGGTCAAGTCTGCAGCCGTCGCGCAGAAAATGCGCCAAGCAGAGTTCTCGGCTCCAGCCTCGCCCGAGTACGATTTTGCCGTTAACAGTTAAAGAAATCGTTTTAGCCATTTGCCGATTTCGCCTGCGCTTTCTCGATGAGATCTAAAACTCGGTCCGGCGTGAGCGGCGTCTCGCGAATCTTCACGCCGAACGGGCTCAACGCATCTTCCACCGCGCTGCACAGCGCCGGCGGCGGCCTGAAGCATGCCGGTCTCGCCCGCGCCTTTGCGCCCAACGGCGTAAATGGATTGGGCGTGACGATGTGCTCCAACGCCAACTCCGGCACTTCCTCCGCCGATGGCAAGCGATAGTCCATGAACGTTGATGACAGGAGCTGACCATCTTCGCTATAGCGCAGCTCTTCGTAAAAGCGCCGCGCCGATACCTTGCATGATCGATCCCTGCTGTTGGGTGTCGACGATCTGCGGATTGATCATGTTGCCGCAGTCGTGCACCGTGCAGTACCGGACGATCTTGATCATGCCGGTTTCGACATCGACGTCGACCACCGCGATCACGGCCGCATACGGATAACTCGAAAAAGTATTCATGCGCCCTTTGTCGTCCGGCGTCATAGTCGATATTGGGATTGATGAAATAGCCGGTGACTTCCAGACCGGGCTCCATATTTTCCGGCAGCAAGTGAATCGCGCCGTAGGCGGTGCGGATGATTTCCATCACCGCGATGGACTGCTCTTTATTCTCCTTGGCGAAGACTTTGCCGTCACCGACATCGAGTTTATCCGGCGCAAGCTTCAGTAAACGTCGCGGCGATGCCGAGAATCTTGTCGCGCATCAATTTGCCCGCCACCCAGGCCGACGGCATCAAGACCACCGAAGAACGGCTGCTGCCGGTGCCGAAGCCGTAGGGCGTCGGCAAAGTATCGCCGTGAATCACGGTGATCTTGTCGAACGGAATGCCGGTCTGGCTGGCGACGATCTGCGCGAGCGTCGTCTCGTGCCCCTGTCCCCTGCTCGCCCATGCTGGAAAACACCGTCGCCGCGCCGGAGGGATCGATGCGCAGGCGGCACGATGCGTAGCCGCCGGTCGCATGGATGCGGCTCGAGCTCGTCGGCTCCATCACCAGAGCCGACGCCGATGCCGCGATAGATTCCTTTTTTGCGCAACTCGGCTTGCTCTTTGCGCAGTTGATCATAACCGGCGATTTCCGCGGTGCGCTTCATCGCCAGATGATACTGGCCGCTGTCGTAGAGCGCGCCGGTGGCGTTGCGATAAGGAAACGCGTCGGCGGGGATGAAATTTTTCATCCGAATCTCAATGGGTCGAGTTTCAGCTCTCGCGCGACGATGTCGACGAGCCGTTCCAATATATAAGACGCGTCGGCCTTGCCGATGCCGCGCAGCGAACCATGCGTCGTCTTATTGGTGGAGATGCCGAGCGCATCCACGGCGTAATTTTGGATCTGATAGACGCCGGTCATGTACAAGCGCCGCGGCCTGAATCGAATGATCCACCGTATAGGTCGAGCCCATATCGGCGATGATCTTGTCTTTGATGCCGAGCATCGTGCCGTCTTTCTTGAGCGCCATCTCGATGTAGTGAATCTGATCGCGCCCATGGCGCCCGTTGCGCATGTGCTCGACCCGCGTCTCGCACCATTTGATCGGCCGGCCGAACTGGAGCGAGAGATAGGGCAGCAGTAATTCTTCCTGATAAGTTTGAATTTTAACGCCGAAGGAACCGCCGACGTCCGGCGCAATCACGCGGATCTTACCTTCCGGGAAAACTTAAGAATATCGGCGATGCGACCTCGCGAGCGAATGCGGATTCGCCGTCGCCGACCACATGGTCAGGCTGTCTTCTTCTTTATTGTAGAAGCCAGATACGCGCGCGGCTCGATCGGGCAAGCGGTGATGCGGTGGCTGCGAATTCTTTCTTTGATGACGACGTCGGCGTCTTGAAAGACTTTGTCGATGCCGTCCGTGGCGAAATGGTATTTGTAGACGATATTGCTGCCGGCATCTTCATGAACCGGTTGCGCGCCAGGCTCCATCGCCGCTTCCGGATCGATGACCACCGGCAACAAATCATAATCCACCGAGATCATCTCGGCGGCGTCCTCCGCCAGATAACGATTGTCCGCCACCACGACCGCCAAAGGTTCACCGAAATAGCGAACCTTATCGACCGCCAACGGATAAAGCTTCACCGGGCCGCAGCACCGAGCTGCCGCCGACGCGCAAAGGCTTGACGTGCTGCTCGATGTCCTTGCCGGTAAACACAGCGTGCACACCGGGCATCGCGCGCGCCGCTTCGACGTCGATCGATTTGATCTTGGCGTGAGCGCAGGAACTGCGCGCGAACGCGACCTGCAATGTCCCCGGCGGTAAAGGTCGTCCACGTAGCGACCGGTGCCGGTAATGAAGCGTTGGGTTTCTTTGCGGCGAACCCGTTCGCCGATAGGCGAATTGATCGAATATTCCATAAGAGTTTTCTGGGATGCCTTGCTAGGGATGGTTATTTTCAGCTCACACTTTGAAGTGGCCATCCTCGCAAACCACTTTATTGTCGTCGACGACGAAGGTCACGCGCCGGGCGATGCCTTCCAAGCGCAGCGTGCTCTTCACTTGGCCGCGGTCGGCGCCATGACCGATGCCGAAATGCATCGCGCCATAGGCCTTCTTATCGTTGCGCATCAAGCCCATGGGCGCCCAGCAGCGATGGTTGGTGCCCACCGCAATCTCGCCGCCGACCAGCATGGTTTGATCGTCGCCGTAGGTTTCATAGATACCAGCGGACCTGATCCGCCTCGGCGCCGCCGTCGATGCTGACCACTTTGCCGTTCTTGATCGTCAACGTCACCGGATCGCGCCACAGTCCGGAGGGATAGTGCGAGGTCGTATCCCAAACGATTTTACCGTTGGCGGTTCCCGGCACCGGTTCGACATGGATTTCGCCGTAAGGCCAAGTGCCGCCGCCCAGTTTGCCGGTCTTGGCATTGCGTTCGAACGGCATTTTGCGCCAGCGCTCGGCGAAGTAACCCGGCGGCATCCCGGAAATATCGGCGACCAGGTCGCTGCCGGCCGGCGAGGTCACGTGAATTTTTGCCGTGGTCATAAACCTCGCCGATGCGCCGCTGCAAGTCGCAAATCTGTTCGAGATCTTCAACCGTCGCGCGGCCGCCGCCCTCGGTGAGAATCTCCACCGTAGTCTCTTCCATCAACCAGATCGGCGTGCGCCCGCTGCCCGCCGCCTTCAGCGCGGATCGCGCGCAAGCCGGGGTGCCGCTGTTAAGCGCGGTGGTTGTCAACGCGACGACAGCGTCGGCTTCCTTCGCCGCCGAAACCGCCATCGCCGTCGGATCACCGCAGTGATAAGTCCGGCGCGGATAGAGCGCCAGAGTCACTTCGGCGCCGCGCTCCTGCAACGCCGCCATTGCCGACTGCCAAACCATCGGGTCCATCGAATCGTCGGTCATGATCAACAGACGATCGCCTGCCTGCACGTTGCGAAACGGCACTTTCCAAGCGCTCATCAAGCTGATGATTTTCGTCGAGGAATTCCATATCTTTCTGCCATCACCATAAGTCATCTCCTGTGTAGTTGGAATCATTTGAGCTTTTCCGAACTCCGCGTCTTCGCGGGGCAACTTCTAATCGGATTTAATCTTCCCCAGCGCCTTGCCCCACTTGGCATTGGTCTCTTTCAATAATTCCTCGGCAATTTGCGTGGTCGCCGGGAATTCGTCGATCCAATGATAGGGCCGGCAGGCGTCGATGATCGCCACCGAGCCGGTGTAGTCCGCCGCTTCCTTTTTTATGTTTGGGCAAACGCGGATCGATTTTGTAGCTCCAAATGCGCCGCGCCACATCCACTGAAGTTTCCGGATCGCAGCGCGTCGCGATCGCCCACAGACACCTGTTCGAGATTGTAAGGGTCGATGTCTTCATCGACGACAATGACAGAATCTGCCGTGATAACCCGCCGTGCCGCCGATGGCGCCATGCGCCGCGCGCATCGCATGGCCGGGATAAGCTTGCTTGAGTGAAATGATGCACATGCCCCACGAATAATTGACCGCCTTGATGTCGGGGATGCCCAAGGCATCCAGTTCGTTCCAAACCAGGATGCCGCGCGAGGAAAGAATACCGCGGCTAGCGCCGATAAACGGCGGCGAGCCGAGGATGATAGGCTCGTTGCGATGGAGCACGCTGCGGATCATCGTTACCGGCGCCGGGCGCGCGCCGCCGCCGTAGTATCCGGAAAATTCACCGAAGGGTCCTTCTATCTCCAAGCCGGCCGACGGCGGCAACATCTCGCCTTCCAAAACAACTTCGGCGGTGGCTGGAATCGGCAGGTCGGTAAACACGCCCTGGGTCACTTCCACCGGCGCGCCGCGCATCCAGCCGGCAAAACCATATTCCGACACGCCCCAATTGGTGTTGGTGCCGGCGGCCACTAACAGCGACGGCTCTTGACCGAGACAAATCGCGATCGGACAAGGCTTGCCCTTGGCCCAATATTTTTGCGGATCACGTCGCCGTGATGGCCGGAACCGATGTGCGCGACGATTTTGTTCTTGCCGAGCAACATGAAGCGGTAGGAGCCGACATTGATGTACCCCGACTCGAGATCGCGCGTCACCGACGAAGTCGCGCAAATATACGGACCGCCATCGCGCTCATGCCATTTCGGCCAGGGCAGCTTGGTGAGGTCGACTGCCGAATCTTGAAAAACATTCTCCTTGATCGGCCCGTCTTTGACTTCCACGGGTTTGATGGGATCGTAATTTTTCAATCGCCCCTTCCAGTAGAGCACCGCTTCAGGATCGGTGAGATCGTTGGACACGCCGAAGACCAAGCGCTCGCGCAACCGGTTCGAAAGAAAATTGGTCAGCACGCGAAAGCCTTTGGGATGGCCCTTGATCGAATCGAACAGCACCGCCGGGCAAGATTTGCGAAACGAAGCCAGCTCGGTGATCGCGCCGATTTCTAGATCGCAGCTCGCGCCATCGATGGTTTTTAACTGACCGAGCTCGGTCAAAGTCGCAAGATACTGTCGTAGGTCGTTAAAAATCACTTCTTTCTCCTGTCGTAAAGTTTCATGCCGAGGTTCTGTTGGTTGTGCAGGATCGTCACTTCGATCGGTATGCTTCGCGCCGCCGAAACGAAAGCCGGGCAACGGCGCGTCGCGGCTTCGACGATCGATTGAATCGCATCCGCCGAGTTGGGGCTTTCGATCGTCACCGTGTATTTGATCAGATCGAATCCGCGTTCGACTTCTTTGCCCGCGTCGCCGCCTCCCGCCTCGACGAAGCCGGAGATTTCTCCCTGGAGACGATCCAATTGCACATCCGCCACCGCCGAGCTCTTCACGCACCAGACCTGATGGCACATCATGATACCGGCGAGAAAATATCTGAGCGGCGCCGGCCCGGCGTCATGTCCGCCGGCTTCGTCGCCCTCGTCGGAAATAAAGCTATGTCCTTCCACGGTGGCGCGGAATTGCAGTCCGTGCAGCGCTTTGCAGTTAACCGTGGTTACCGGCCGTCGCGCTTCGCCCTCTTTACGCGCGGCGGCGTTGTGTCAGCTGCCGCGTGGCGATTTCTTTGAGGTTGGCTTCCACCTTGAACATCGTTGCACTCCAAATCTCTTAACTCGAAATCGTCAAATCCTCGCCATATCTATATTCGCATCTTTGGAAACACAAACTTAGTCAGCCGCCATGTTTACGCAAAAAGCTAGCATGAGCTTCGCGCATTCTTCCGGCACTTCGAGGTGCGGCAGATGGCCAACGTTGGGAATTGCGGTGAACTCGGAGTTCGCGATCCCTTCGTGAAAAGCCTCGCCATGCGCGATCGGAACGTAGCTGTCGCGCTTGCCCCAGAGGACCAGCGCCGGCAGCCGCGCGCGGTAGAGGTGGCGAAGCAATCTCGATCGTCGGGAAACTGCCAAGCAAAGCGCGCCAAAGTGCGCCGGCCAAGAATCGTACTCACGATCGCGTCGGCTTTCGGTGTATCGGGAAGCGTTTCCATCGCCAGCGTAGAATTAGGGATCAGCGAACAACGCCTGCCGCAGCCCAGGGCCGTCGAGACTCAAAACGTCCGCCGCGGGCGCCGTCTCCAACCGTAATCCGAGCGCGTCGATGAGGATCAGAGTTTTCAAACGATCGCTGCAGCGAATCGCCCACTCCGCCGCGATCCAGCCGCCGAACGACGCGCCGGCGACGGCGGGCTCGCTCCAGGCCAAGTGCTTCGCACAAATCGAGGTAATGGATCACGAGATCTTCCATCACTTCGAATTGATCGAAGTGATCTCTCCGACCCGGAAAATCCCGGATGGATCGGCACAAAGACTTCAAACTCAGCCGCAAGCCTGTCGTACAACGGCAACCAGGACGGACAAAACTCATCATGGAGAAACATGAGCGGCGGCCCGTCGCCGGCGCGAAAGAGGCGCGTGCTTCGTCCGCGAACTTTAGATGGTTTCTTCTTTACAACTCGCCATCTCGAATTCTGGTCTCAAATGTTGCCGGTCTACTCAATTCAGTGATTCCCGTGGAAACGGGAATCCAGGTTCTTGGAATTCAAAAATTCAACCTGGATGCCCGCGTTCGCGAGCATGACGCACTCTACTCTCAACTAATCTGCGGCTCACCGATTCGCCGCCGGCGCATCGACGTTAATATCCCGTAGCTTCGGCATGACCTTGTCGGCAAACAGCTTCATGCTCTTCTCTCGTATACTCGCGCGGCGCGTTGCCGACGGAGAAATTTGGCGATCAGCAGGCCGAATCCCACCTTCTTCGCATAATCTTCGAGCCGCTGGCGCACTGTCTCCGGGCTGCCGACGATCACGTATCCCGCGTCGTCCACTTCCTTCCACGTGGACAAATTCGATGGCCGCGACTCGAGCCGCCGCTTCATCATGCCCATTACGCTGGCGATCGACGTATGTCCGGGCGGCATGCTTAACTGCACCGGCTGCTTTAGAAGATTGCGCGCATAGTACCAATAGTGCGGCTCGTATTCGCGCCGCGCTTGCTCGTCCGTATCGCTGACGTAAATACCGATGCCCCAGCCGATTTGCGTATGACGAACCGTGTATCCCGCTTTGCTGCAACATTGGGAAAATATTCGGCCGCTTGGCGACGTAGCTCGAACGGCGCCAGGGTCGGCAGAACCATATACGTATATTTCTGCTTGGCCACCCACTCCATCGTTTCGGAGCTGCCGGAGCCGGGAATCCAGATCGGCGGATGAGGCTTCTGATACGGCCGCGGCCAGACGTTGATATAGCGGAAGCGATAATGCGTGCCGTCCCAACTGAACGGTCCTTCCGTCGTCCACGCTTTGATGATCAGATCGTGCGCTTCGTGAAAGCGCTCGCGCGCGTAGGTCGGATTGATCCTGTATGAGAAATATTCCATGCCGGTGCCGACGACCATGCCCGAAACGACACGGCCTTTGGTAATCACGTCGAGCATGGCGATCTCTTCGGCGACCCGTTGCGGATGATCGTAGAGGGGCAAGACGTTGCCGAGGACCACCAGCTTCGCCTGCTTGGTGCGGCGCGCCAAACAGGCCGCCATGATGTTGGGCGACGGCATGCCGCCGTAGGCGGTCTGATGATGTTCGTTGACGCAGACGCCGTCGAATCCGAGTTGATCGGCCAAGCTCCAATTCGTCCAGATAACGGTTGTACAGCGGGTGGCCGAGCTCTGGATCGTACAAGCGAATTGGGACAAGTCACCCAGGCGGTCTTGTGCGTCTCGGAAAATCCTCCGGCAAATACGCCCACGGCATCAAGATGAAAGCAATAGACTTGCATCAGTTCCTAACCGACGGCTTGGACCTCTTAAACGGCTTGAACGATTTGAACTCTTAAACTCATTTACGGCTTCCAGCCCGCTTTCTTCAGCTCCGCTTCCACGTCCGCCGCAAGGCTCAGATCAAAAACCTCCGGAATCTCCACCTTGCGTTCCATCTTTCTCGCCTCGCGCGCGCGGTCGATCACCTTGCGCATATTGCCTTGCTCAAATCCGCCACCGGGATTGTAGCGGCGCATCTCATCTTCGTAGGTTTCGCGCGCGGTCTTGCGATCGTCGATGCGCAGAACTTTTGGATCACATTGAGGGTTTCTTCAGGCTTTTGACCAAAATACAGATGGCCTTTCAAAAACGCCCGGATAAACGAACGGGTTACGGCTTTTTCATTCGCGAGCATTTCGTTTTTACGATCAACGGATGTGAGACATAAGGCGGCGGCGTGTATTCCAGATTCCGAAAACCATTTTGCATCGCTGCCAAGGCGTGTTGGGACGCGAGCAACAAGCACCCTGCACGTTGCCGGATTGCAACGCGGCGAATCGCACCGGCACACCGCCGGTTTGCAGCAAGATGACATCCTGCATCGGCTTGAGGCCGTGGTCGAGCAAAATTTCCCGGGTGAGCAAATCGGTCAACGTTCCGAAGGCGCTGATGGCGATCTTCTTTCCTTTGAGGTCTTCGAATCTTTTGATTTGCGGCGAAACAATCAATCGATGCAGCAAAAACTTTTCGGCAACATAAATTGTCTTGCCCTTGATATCGCCGGCGACTATCGAGTCAAAAGTGCTGGGCGAGTAGGTAAACTGGAAACGAACCCGCGATCAGTCCCATGGTGCAGAGATTGCCCCTCCCGGCAATCACTCGATATCGATTTGTTCTTGGGCTAAGTAGCCATTCTGCTTGGCGACGAAAAACGGCATGACGCCGACGGAATAGTCCGGCACGCAAACTTTGAATTGTCGAGTTTGCGCATCGACCAAGCTACGCAAGCCAAAAACAACGGCAATAAAAATGAAAAACAATGCGAAACTGCGTCGTTTCATGAGAGCTCCCACTCAAACCAAAATCTTGCCGCTATCGCAGACCACGGTGTCGTCGATGATCATCGTGATCTTTTCAATGATGCCTTCGAGGCGAAGCACGCTGACGATCTTGCCGCGATCGGCGCCGTGCGCCATGCTTCGAGTCCTCCATCTGCGGCCGGATCGGCGACATGCTGATCGAGCCGCGAGCCTGCCGGCTCGCCGCCCTTTTCATTGATCGCCGCCATCGCGCCCTGCCAGACCAGAGGGTCCATGGCGTCGTCAGTAATCACGAAGTATCCGGTCGCCCGGCTGAATCGAGCGCACCGGCATGAAACTTTTTCATCACCGACATCAATCGTGTTGCCGGACTGCCAAAGCGTTCCATCATCACCATGAAACAATCCCTTCTGATGCATCGACACTCGACGATCGTTGCTAATCAAACCCGCGAACAACTTTCTCAGCGCTCCCATTGGTTTTTCTTCACTTCCGCTTCCGCCTCTTTGGCGAGACTGAGGTTGAAAATCTCATTGAGCTCGACGTTCCGATGGACTTTTGACATTGTCCTTGGATCGTTCGATGACCCGCCGCATGCTCGCTTCTTCCAGCCCGCGCACCGGGTTATAGCGCGACATGTCACTCGTCATAGATCTGTTTGGCCACCGCCGCGCTTTCCAATGCGCTGTATTTTTGAATCGCCGCCAGCGCCGCCGCTGGACTCTCTCCATAATAGATGTGGCCTTTGATGCACCGCGCAGAAACGACCACAACACTCGCGCGGTCACGAGCCAGACGAATCATCGCCGGCGACAATCGGCGATGATAGCCACGGCGGCTGTTGATAGGGCAGCTCGCGAAAACCTTCTTTGATCGCTTGTAAGCCCTGCGTCGATGCCAGAAGCGCGGCCTTCACGGATCCGGCTTTCAAAGCAGAATAGCGAACATCCGGGGTGCCGATTTGCAGCAACACCACATCTTTCGCCGGGTTCATCGCGTGCTGTTCGAGAATCTCACGCGTGAGCATGTCCGTGAGTCCGCCGAAAGTGCTGACTGCGACGTTCTTGTTTTTAAGCCGTCAAAGTTTTTGACATCAGGGGCAACGATGAAGCGATGCCCCAATGACTAGCCGTGACATAAATCACCTTGCCGCGAAATTTGCCGGCGACCATGGCATCGAACACGTTCCGGATTGGTAGTGAGCTCCATTTGACCGCTGATCAGCGCCATGGTGCAAATCTGGCCGCGCGCAGCGAGGTATGTCGACATCCAAGCCTTCTTGCCTGAAACAACCGCGCTCGCTGGCGAGATAGGCATGCATAAAGCCCGAACCGACACCGGGAACACAGATTCTGACTTTTCTGTTTTGCGCTTCAGCGGCTCGCTGCCAAAACAAAACAAGGCGATGAGAATGAATGGACCCATTAAAATACCAACGGATTTCATCTCTTCTCGTTTAGGAGTCCGCCATCCGCGTGGTGGAATCATTTCGCGGCCTTGAGCAAATCGGTCCATTTCGCTTCCATCGCTTTGCGCAATTCCGACGAGATACCGACCTTCTCGGGGAAATGTTCCTTCCAGTGATAGGGCCGCGTCGCGTCGATGATGGCGCAAGACGCCGTATAATCGCCCTTCTCGACCTTTTCCGGTTCCAGACGCGGATCGACGCGCGAGCTCCAGATGCGCCGGTTGATATCGAGCGAGGTGCCCGGATCGCAGCGGCTGCCCATCGCTTCGAACACTTCGTTTAGATCGTGCGGATTGACGTCTTCGTCGACCAGAATCACGAAGCGCGTGTGGTAGCCACCGGTGCCGCCGAGCGCGCCGAGCGCCGCGCGCATGGCGTGTCCAGGGAAAGATTGCTCGATCGACAGCACGACGATGCCGCCGCCGTATCTGACGCCTTTGATTCCCGGGATACCCAAAGCTTCGAGCTCGGCACGCACGCGTAAGCCGCGCGCGCCGAATAAATTGCGCGCCGTGTTGGGAAACGGCGGCGAACCCATGATGATCGGATCGTTACGATAAAGCACAGCGTGAATTTTGATCAGCGACGACGGGCTCGCGTCGCCATAGTAGCCGCCCATCTCGCCGAACGGTCCTTCGATCGCCGTGCCCGATTTCGGCGGGAGAATCTCGCCTTCGAGCACCGCCTCCGCGGTCGCGGGAATCGGCGCAGATCGGTAAAAACGCCCCTTCGTCACTTCCACCGGAGCGCCGCGCAGCCAGCCGGCGTAAGTCGTATTCACAATGGCCCCAAGCCGCGTTGTCGCCGGCGGCGATCAGGATCGATGGCTCTTGTCCCAGTGAAATCGCCACCGGACAAGCCTTTGCCCTGTTTCCAATATTGTTTGCTGATGATGTCGCCGTGATGTCCCGACGCCATATGGCCGACGCAAGTAGTCTCGTCGATCAGTTTGAAACGATAAGAGCCGACGTTGACGTAGCCGCTTTCCGGATCGCGCGTCACGGTCGAAGTCGCGCACATGTAGCCGCCGCCGTCCTTCTCCGTGCCAGCGCGCCCATGGAAAAATTTTGAGATTGACGTCTTTGCCCTGCTTGACGTTTTGTTTCGATCGGACCGTCGTTAACAAAACCGGCGGCAAAGGCTGGAACTTTTTCACTTGCCCGTTCCACCAGCGCGCGCTGCTTCAGCTTCACTGAGCTCCGGCGGGCAGCCATGGATGATCTTCTGGCGCTCCGCATTGTTGAGCATATTGGTCATCAAGCGCACACCGCGCGGGCAACCTTTGATCGCATCGAAGCAGTAAGACGGGACAATCTGCGCCGCGCACCGATCATCCCAGTGAGCGCGCCAATCTCCAACTCGCCGTCCGCACCGTGGATGACGGTTAAGATGACCCATCTCTTTCACCACGGACAAATATTCGCGCAGATCGTTAAACGCGTCGCGGCCGGCGCCTCGGCTGCTGTTATGTGTTGTCATTCTTTCTACTCCATCAGGCTAACGAAGAATTCACCACGAAGGCTACGAAGTTCACGAAAGGCTGATAAAAATCCAGACTTTCTCTTTCCTTCGTGCCTTCGTGTGCTTCGTGGTGAATAATCCGTTCAGATCTTAAACTGCCCCTTCTCGCATACCACCGTATCGTCGATGGTCATCGTGATGTAGTCGGTGATCCCTTCCAGTCTCAGAATACTATTGATTTTGCCGCGATCGGCGCCGTGGCCGATGCCAAAATGCATCGCGCCATAATGTTTTTCCACTCGCTGCACCGAGTCGTTGTCTTTCTGGCAAAGCTTGTTCAGACCAATTGAGATCTCGCCGCCGACGAGCCAAGAGTTGTCGTCGCCATAAGTTTTCACAAACCAGCGCACCTGATCCGCCTCGGTCTTGCCTTGAACATCGACCACAGCGGCCGTTCTCGATCACCAGCGTGACCGGATGCTTCCAGCGGCCGGGCGGATACTGTGCCGTCACTTCCACACGACTTTGCCATTGGCGGTACCCGGCACCGGCTCCACGTGAGCTTCACCCCAGGGCCAAGTGCCGCCGGCCAATCTTGCCGTTTTTCGGATTGCGCCCGAAACGGAATTCGTCCCCACCAGTTGGCAAAAAGTCCGGCTCCAGACCGCCGATCTCGGCGGTGAGATCGGTGCCGTTATCGGCTTGCACACGAATTTTCTTGCCCTTGTCCTGCAGCTCGCCGACCTTGCGGCCGACGCGCAAATCTCTTCGACATCAGCCATCGAAGTTCGGCCGCCGCCGTCGGTGAGAATTTCAACGGTCAATTCTTCCATCAGCCACATGGGCCCGCCGCAAGCTTGGCGCATGGCGCGCGCGCCCGGCGTGGAATTGCTCATCGCCGTGGTCGTCAGTGCGACGACTACATCGGGCACCGCGCGCCGCCTCGATCGCCATCTGCGGCACGTCGGCAAAGTGCCGCGGCAAGCGCGGCCACATGCACAGCACGGCTTCGCCGCCTTTCTCGTTGATCGCCGCCATCATGCACTGCCAGATCAACGGATCCATCGCGTCGTCGGTAATCACCAGCAGCTTGTCGCCGGCTGCACCGAGCGCACCGGAACCTGAAAACTTTTCATTACCGACATAATCCGCGTGCTGGGACTGCCGAACCGTTCCATCATGACCATAACCGTACCTCCATCAATTTTGCTTGTTCAGTTTCATTGCATGCTTGCCCATCACGGAGTCCATTGCGCCCGCTTCAGCTCCTCTGCCACTTCTCTGGCGATGCTGAAGTCGAACAGCTCTTAATATCAAGCTCGCGCTTAGCCACGCTGTCCTCTCTCGCGCGCTCGACCAGCCGTTTCAGATAGGAATCTTCCAGCCGGCCGCCGGCGTTGTAGCGGCGCATTTCGTCCCCGTGCAGTTGCGCGGCTAATTTTGGGTCCTCCAGGCGCAAAGCTTTTTGTAAAGATCGCCGCGGCCTGCTCCGGTCTCTGGCGAAAAAACAGATGGCCTTTCATCACGCCGCGGACAAAGCCCGTCACCAAGGGCGCGGTCGCGCGCCAACGTGCCGTCGAGCGCGATCATCGGCCCGCGCTGACGTAGGGCGGCGACTCGTAGTCAAGCTCGCGGTATCCCTGTTCGAGAGCCGTGATCGAATAGTTGCCGACCAGCAAGGTCGCTTGCACCTTGTTCGAGCGCAGCGGCGCGTAACGCAAGTCTGCTGTACCGATTTGCAACATCGGCGACGTCTTTCATCGCCACCAAACTGTGCTGCGAAAGAATCTCGCGCGAGAGCTTGTCGGCAAAACCGCCGAAGGTGCTGATCGCCATGGTCTTGCCCTTGAGATCCGCGTAGCTTTTGATTTCCGGCGCGACGATCACCCGATGCGCCAAACCGCGCGCCGCGTTGTAGAGCACCTTGCCCTTGAGCCTTCCTTCGACCATCAGATCGAACGCCGTGGGATTGGTCGTGAAGGCGATCTGCTCGGCGAGCAACGCCGTGATGCACACAACTGGCCGCGTGCGGCGAGAATCTCGACATGAAGTTTCTCCTGGGCAAAGTAGCCGCGCTCTACCGCGACGTTTAAGTAGGTAAACGCCGGCGAAAGTCCCGGCGTACACACGCGCACATTGCGCGGTTGGGCGGCCGTCCAACTCGGCGAGAAACAGATTACAGAAAAGAGGATTATGAATCGTTTCTGGATTCATATGGGTTCGGAGGGCGGACACGCAGGTCCGCCCCTACGGTACTAATTACGTTCGCAAAATCAAACTTTCATCAGTTCGGTCGTAGAGCGTTGTTTTGCCTGCGCGATTGCGTCGTGAAGCCTTTCTGGACTGACGGGAATCCGATCCACCTTTGACTTTCAAATCGGAGAGCGCGTCTTCGATCGCCAATGCCACGGCAGTCGGCGCCGGATCGTCCCGCCCTCGCCGGCGCCTTTGCAGCCGAGCGGGTTGAGCGGTGTCGGGCGTTTCGATGTGCACTACCGTCCATGCGCGCGCACTTCCATCGCGCCGGGCAAGTAGTAGTCCATGTAGCTGCCGTTGTAGAATTTGCCCGCTCTCGTCGTGAATCACTTCTTCGTAGAGCGCGTTGCCGATGCCATGCGCCACGCCGCCATGAATCTGACCATCGACGAGCATCGGGTTGATCACACGTGCCGCAATCATGTGCAACGGCGTAGCGCCGGACTTCCACGTGACCGGTTTCCTCATCGACTTTGACGACCGCGATATGGACTCCATTGGAATGCGTCGAGCGGCGCGGCGAATAATAAACCGTCGCCTCCAGGCCGGTCTCGATGCTGCGATCGACCATAAAGCCTGAGACGCGGTTTGCCGCTTCGTGGGCCAAGCATTCGTAGAGTGATTTTCTTTTCCGGCGTTCCCTTGACGAAAATTTCGCCGTTGACCAAATCCAGATCTTCGCTGCGGCATTCCAACTTTATTCGCTCGCTAACTGCAGCGCCTTCTGGCGCAATTGTTCTGAAGCCTGCGCGATCGGCGTTTCCGCGGTCACCATTACTCGGCTCGGCGAAAGTTCCGACGCCGTAAGGAATCGCCGCGCTGTCGCCGGTAACGACATCGACGCTTTTGAAGTCGACGCCAAGATAATCGGCGCAGATCTGGCCGAGCGCGGTCTCTGTCCTTGCCCTGCGATGCCGCGCCGGTGAAGACGTAGATCTTGCCGTCGGTGCCGACCTTGACGCTGCCGCCCTCGTAGGGACCGAATCCAGTGCCTTCGACGTACGCTGCGATGCCGACCCCGAGGCGCGCGCCGCGCTTGCGCTCCGCCAATTGCGCTTTACGGAAGTCATCGTAACCGATCATCTTGAGCGCTTCTTCCGCCAAGCGGGATAGTTGCCGCTGTCGTACTCGAGCGGATTGTTGTCACGGTAGAGAATGCCGACGCTGTACGGATACTCGTCGGTTTGGATGAAATTGCGCCGGCGCACTTCGGCCGGGTCCATGCCGAGCTCGCGCGCAACCCGGTCCATGATCTTTTCCATCACGTAGACCGCCTGCAGGCACGGCCTGCGCCGCGCACCACCATGGCGTGGTCACTTTGTTGGTGTAAAACCGCTTTGAACTCCAACTGCAGATTGGGAATTTTGTAGGGTCCGGGAATGGTCGCCAAGGAGATCCAAGGAACGACCAAGCTGGTACCATAAGCGCCGGTATCGTAGAGAAAGAAGTTTTTAGCGCGACGACTTTGCCGTCCTTGTTAAACGCCGCTTCGACCCAATGGGTCTGATCGCGCTCCTGGCGGCTGGCGATAAAATGTTCGCGCCGGTCCTCGATCCACTTGACCGCGGTGCCGAAACGCACGGCGAGCCAAGGCACGAGAAAATTTCTCCGGATAGAAGCCGCCCTTGGGCCCCGAAGCCGCCGCCCACCCGCGGCGCGATCACGCGCACTCTATGCTCGGGCATGTCCATCAATTGTAATAGTGTGCGGCGAATCCGGTGCAGACCCTGACACGAAGCCCAAATCGTTAGAAAGCCGGCCTCCGGATCGAATTGTGCGACGATACCGCGGGTCTCAATCGCGTGGCAGCCGCCGCGATGCACCCGCAGGGTTTCTTTGATCACATGATCCGCTTCCGCGAACGCTTTCTCGACGTTACCCGTCGACTGTTTCATGAAACCCGCGACGTTGTCCGGTTCGCTTTCGTGCACCAGCGGCGTATCCGGCGCCAAGGCCTTTTCAATATCGACGCAGGCCGCGGTGGTTTCGTAATCGACTTCGACCAATGGCGCGGCGTCTTCGGCCAAATGGCGCGCCTTCGCGACGATCACGCGCGACCGGTTCGCCGACGTAGCGCACCTGATCCTTGGCCATGGGAAATTCGGTGAGCGGTTTCAGATTCGGATGAGGGATCGTCAGCGGCAACTTGCGCACCGCGCCGAGTTCCTCGAAGGTAATGACGTCGACAACGCCGGGAGCGCGCTTGGCGGCCGCGCTATCGATGCGCAAGATCTTCGCGCGCGCATGGAACGCTGCGCACCACATACGCGTGCAACATGCCGGGAGAAATCGATGTCGTCGACGCATGACGCCTTTGCCGGATAACAGCTCGTTGTCTTCGGCGCGTTCCACCCGCGCGCCGATGAATTTTGGAAGGCGTCGCGTGATCATGATGCGCTTGCGACGCAACTTTCTCGCCCGAAGCTTCGACGATGGCATCGACGATATTTTGATAACCGGTGCAGCGGCAAAGATTGCCCGACACCGCTCGGCGCGCCTCGGCGATCGGTAAGCGGCCAGCTGTTGCGCAACAAAGCGTCGGCGGTCATTAAAAATCCCGGCGTGCAAAAACCGCACTGGAGCGCGTGATGTTTTGAAAGATTGCTGCAACGGTCCGAGCGTATCCCGCGTCGTCAGCCCTTCCACCGTGGTGATCTCGGACCCATCAGCCTGTACCGCCAGCATCAAACAGGAGCGCACCGGAGCGCCATTATGCTGCACCGTGCAGCTGCCACACACGCCATGCTCGCAGCCGACATGCGTGCCGGTTAGAGCCACACTCGTGGCGCAAGAAATCGGCGAGATTCTGCCGGCACTCGATTTCTCTTTCAATCGGCTTACCGTTGACGATCAATCTTATTTTCTGCAAGTCCATTCTCAATTTCGACGTGGTCAGGATTTACCCCTCTTTGAAAAGAGAGGGCTCGGGGAGATTCTTCCGAGTGACCCACAGCTCTATCACAGCCGAAATCTCCCTTGTTCCCCCTTTTCATAGAGGGAACGTTTTCACGACACCCGCTGTTTGTCTGCGCCGCAACCATGTCATCAGTCGCCAATTCGCGCTTTTGCAATGCGTTCATTCAATGCTCGCCGTGTCAGGACATTCGCCAGCGACTTCCGATAGGCCGCGCTACCGTGGATGTCCGAGCTTGGGTCGATGTTGGCGGCGATTTCGCCGGCCGCTTTGTTGAATAAATCCGGCGCCGCTTTTTGCCGATGAGAATTTCCTCGATCCAACGCTCACGCCACGGTTTGTCGCTGACACCCGTCAAAGCAATGCGCGCGTCGGTAATTTGCTCCTTTGCGAGCGTCAAAGACGCCGGCGACGCCGACGACGGCAGAAGTCGCCGAAGCGCCGCGCGAACTCGACAAACGACGGAGCCTGAATTCTGTCGGCTGCTCGGAGCTCGAGCTTCGAGCACCATCTCGTCGCCGCTCCAGCGCGGTGGTCAAGTAGGATTGAAACAAATCTCGCAGCGGAAACTTGCCGCGTACGCGCCGCATTACCGACCGTGACCGAAGCTGTCCAACGCCAGAAGACCGCCGGCAGTTCCGCCGCCGGATCGGCGTGCGGCCAGGCTGCCGCATAAGGTGCCGCGATTGCGCGTTTGCTCGTAGCCGACGTGAGTCATGGCTGCGGCGAGGAGAGGGCACACCGTTGTCGAACCAGTGCATCGCTGAGCAAGCGAGATTGGCGCGCCAGACAGCCGATCTTGAGCGCGCCGTTTTCGCTGCGGATATAATCCAAGCCGTCGATGAAATTGATGTCGATCAGATGCGCCGGCTTCAGCCAGCCGAAAATTCATCATCGGCATCGGCTTTGACCACCGGCGAGAATCTTGCCTCCCTCGCCGACTTCCTTGCAATAACGTCAACGCTTCGTTGACTTCGCGTGGCCGGTGGTAGTTAAAGTCTGCTGATTTCAATTGGGCTGCCTATTTCTTTGATTTCGAAATTGGCCGCATCGATTTTTCCGTCTTTCCTGGGATATCTCGCCATGCACACCGGACAGAACATGGAGAAATCTTCGCCCTCGTCGTAAATCATTTTGTGGACGTTAGTAGCGATGGCCGCATTTCGGACACGTAATGTAAATTCCGGTGGCATTGATTGCTCCTTACGTCTGCAAGGGCGACCGCCGGTCGCCCCTACGCGTCCTTTGCGTCCTTTGCGTTCTCTGCGGTTAAATTCTTATCCCGTGATTTTTCCCAACTCTGCCGCGCTGACAAAATCTTCCAGGCGAATACGCGCCAGCGCGTCGTCGGCGGCGGTTTGCCGATATCCGGGAACGGCTTGCCCACCGGTTGGCAGTGGCGTCGATGATCAAACCACCGACGCGCAAATACTTTTCCGTCGACGGATCCTGTCGATTGGCTTGAAGGTCGCGGACGATCTGCACCTGGGCGGAATCCGCATCGGTCCGCGTGCTGATCGCAAACATAAACCATGCTCAAATCGAACGGATCGATGTCGTCGTCGACCAGAATCACGTTCTGATTCGGTCCGGCGAAGCCGCCGAGCGCCATCATAGCCAGCCGAGTGCTTTCTCCCGGCACTCTCGGCTTGAACTGAATTACGTAAGTGTAGGGACAGACTTGATTGACCGCGAGAACGCGCGGGTAACGCTCTTTGAGAACGCCGTAGACGTAAGATGCCGCGCCCAACACACCGTACGTGTCATGGCCGGTCCAATTGCCGATGCAGATAGGATCGTGGCGCATCAAAAACGCCGTCGGCGTAAATACCGGCTCGAGGGTCTGCGGCGAGTAGTAGCGCATGACATCCGCCCACGGCCCGCAGATTTCTTTTTGGTCAGATCGATCATCCCTTCGAGGACGATTTCGGCATCGGCGGGAATCAGAAAATCTTCGCCCAGCGACACCGACGGCGTGACCCGCACCGCGCCGTCCATCAGACTCGCCGGCAAATTCATATTCGTCGATGCCCCACGCGCAGTTCGAGCCCGCCGCCACTTCGAACGCCGGATGATGGCCGAGCGCAAAGCGCCACTGGCATTGTTGTCGCAGCCTTTGGCGCGATAGCGATTCAGTGTATTCCATCAAATGGCGCGGATTGATGCGCGCGCGAGGCGTGCTCGGGCGAGTGAACGTGGAGCCGGTGCCAAGAGAGATTGTAACGGCCCGAATCGGGCTCTTTGCCGATGCCGATGGCGCACAGCCAACCGGGCTTGGCGTCGAACTCGTCCTTTGCGATAAACCGGTAGATCGAAAAGCGACATTTGTGAGCCGGTCACCACGGTTTGTGGATCGGCGCTTCTGCCGGCGGAATGCGCACTGGCTTGGTCGTCAAACGATTGCGCCGCGAGAATTCCTAGTGCCAGATCCTGAAACTTAACTTCGCTGTCGAGATCCATGCGCCTGCCGCCTGGGCTTGCGCAGCGTGGCCAGCTCGGAAAAACAACGTCGCCTGGCCAAAGTTTTCCGCTGAGTGTCTTGAAGCCGCGGAAAAGAGTAGCCGGTCAGCTTGCCGCCGGCTTCTCGAGGCTTGAGCGAGGAAGGCCGCCGCGTCGCACTCGGCGAGGTCGAAGCGCTTTGGCCCCGGGTATCGACGCGCAACACCCTCGCCGGGCCGGCGGTCATCGAGAATCTTTAGAAAAGTGCGCAGATCTTTCGGCGCGGAGCACTGCATGGCATGACTCCGTTGTCGACGACCGCGCGATCTAACGCGACGCGCACCGTTCGGCAGTTCGAGTCTCGATCTGCTTGAGCAAGTATCGTCTTTGATGTTTTGCAGAGTGAGACCTCATCGAGCTCCCGCGTCGTTCTTAGCATCTTTGCGCTTGATCGCCTGAAATATTTCCTGGTGATGGCGCAGCACGGCAAACCCGCCGTGCGTAATCGCTTCGATGCGCCGCTTGAGCACGAGCTTCGCAGGTATCGTTCAGGACGCGGCTCACCGCGCTATGCTGCCGGCGATCTCTGCGCCAGTTCCACGTGGAAATCCTTATTGATAATGTAGCGGTCGACGAGCGGATCGCTGCGCCACGATCGCCTTGCGGCGACGACTTCACGCTTTGCTCCAGCGCGCTTGATCCCGTCCGGCGTAATGCGCCGGATCGCCTCGTCGATGCAGTAGGCTTCCAACGCGCTCGCGCAAACCGAATAGTTCCTCGACTTCTTCGGCGGTCATTTCGCTCACTCGATAACCGCGGGATTGGTGAGCCGAGTGACATATCCCTCCTGAGCCAGTCGTGAGCAGCGCTTCGCGGATCGGCGTCTGGCTGATCTTCAACCGCAACACCAGCTCCTCGTGCGACAATCGCTGACCAGGCAACAATCTCGTGCTTGAGAATCGTCTGCCTTGATCTTTTGATACGCTGATCTCGGCAAGACTTAGATACTCCACGCGGAATTCCTTTTGAGATCGTCGAAAGTGTTTTGTCTTGCTTCCCAACGCTGCACTGCGCTACATATTAAATAATTTATAAATTATCAAATCCTTTTGGCGAAAATTCTCCAGCAATGGTGGAGGCAGTGAATATGAAACGAATGCGGATCGCGCGCCAGCGGTCTGGCTATCTATTGTTCGCGGTCAGCTGTCGCGGGCACTGAGGCCACATTTCCAGAAAATCCGAGAGGGCATCTATGTCATACGGCATCGACGATCTCGCCGGTCGAGATCCGACGTCGGAATTGCGGCATCATCATCACCGCAGGAAGGCGTCGTGCTGATCGATAGCGGACCCAATCCGCCGGATTCTCTGATCATTCTAAAAGCCGTAAAAGCAGCTTACGTCCCTGCCGATTCGGTTTTGATCAACACGGAAACTCATAACGATCACGCCACCGGCAATTTTGTTTTCTCGCCGCCGGTCATCGTCATCGGCAGCGGGGAGCAACGGCATGGAATAAAAAGACCACTACGACCCCAAGCGCAACGAAAAGTTGATGGCCGAATCGAGCGAAATCGCGCGAAGCGTTTCGTGCGGTTTCCGCGGTCGTGCCGCCGCATGTGGAATTCAACGACCGGTATGATTTTGAAAATGGGAGATCGGACTTTAGAGCTGATCCAAGCCCAAGAATATCCACAGTGACGCCGACACGGCGATCTGGCTGCCGAAGGAGCGCGTGCTCTTTTCTGCCGCCAGCGCGGCGGTAAAACGATTCTGGCTTTCGCGGCGGTTCGTCACCATCGAAAACATCAAACCAGACATCAAAAAGCTCAAGGCGCTCAATCCTGAGGCTGTCGTGCACGGCGCGCACGGTCGCCCGACCACGTGTGCAATCCTCGACGAAACCGACAAGTTTTATGAGGCTGTTCTTTGGAGCGCGTCGGCAAACAATCGCGCAGGGCAAACCTCGAGGAAATCAAAAAGATCCGGTTTGCCGGAATATAAAAGCTGGTCCGCAGCGAAAGAGCGGCTCGACACCAATGTCAGGAGGCCGCTTGTCGACGCTGCGCTAAAAATCAGTAGAGTTTTGCCGTATCAGGACTCGATTCGGAATCAGGGTCGGCTGATCCCGCGCTGACTGGAAGACCGCAATAGTCCGGGCCTGCGCGCCGCGAGGGCCGAGACGATTGATGGCGGCACCATTTTTTGTCGGCTCTGGGCTGACTCCCGCCAACGAAGGTTTTTTTCCATAGCCCGAGCTCTACCGTCGAGCCTTCACTATGCAGCGCTTACGGCGAAAAGCATTTTTGACGACACGCTATCTTTGGCACCAAAAAAAAAAGCTACCGAAGTGTAAAGGCGCTACATAGCGTTTGCCGTTCATGGCCTGAGAGCCTCACGGAACGGTTTATGCCTGACCGTTCACCCTGAGCTGGTCGAAGGGTTCTACGAACTCTGATGCGAACTAACTGTTACAATCCACTAGAATATTGCGCGCCAAGCGGATTTCAGCAGTTAGACCGCGTCGCCTGGCAGTAGTTCATGCCAGCCAAAGCGAAAGTGACTGGATCGCACCAGCATCTCGCGGATCGCTTCACAGTGTCTAATCCCGTCTGCGTAAATGCTGGCAACTTCTAAAACTTCGGCGACAGCCTCCGGGAAATCCTGCGCGGAGGCTTTGCGCCTGTTCGATCAATCCCGCCGCGGCCCAGCGCTGCTCTTCGTTTAGATCTTCGGAGCAGATATCGCCAACTGTTCCTTCATGATCGCCGCCGGAAACCGGCGGCACGCCGGCGTCTCCCGCCGAAGACCTTGATTTTTCGGCGAGCCGCTCGACGTGTTTGGCTTCGTCCGCCGCAATCGCCAACAGTTTTTTCGGCGAAATTGCGGATACTGCCGTTCCGTTCTGCATGTTGGGTAAACCGCGTCGCATTACTGGCTTTTCTCGATGTACCGCTGCATCAGAATTTCGCTCGCCTGGCGGGAGCGATCGGCAGAAAAAGCCGAGGAACTGACAGCCACCATGGTTAACCAGCTATTCTTTGTCGCTCATCCGCCTGCCGCGTGAAGAAAACCAATTCATCTAAGAATAATAAAGCAACCAAACGCATTTGATGCGCCTGCGGTCGATCTCAATCTAGCTTGGTTTCTCGGACGATTTTATGAAACTTATTATCAGATTCGAAAACTCCGGACAAACTCTCCTATCACAAATGGGAATGCCACGACCGACAAACAGTCTGCACCAAACTGCGGAAGTTATGCCGTTTGATTTCACGAAGTGTTAGATTGAGCCCGTGGTAGCTATCGACTTCCAAAAATTATTCACGGCAACTTCGCGGAAGAATCCGTTCCACGCCACATTCTGTCCATGGAAACGCTTTTAAATCTTGGTTTGGCGCTCGCTCTCGGGCTGCTCGTCGGCGTGGAGCGGGGCTGGCGAGCGCGAGGCCGCTGAAGGCAGCCGCCTGGCCGGCATTCGAACTTTTGGCCTGATCAGTCTGCTCGGCGGCGTCCGGGGAATTGCTCGGTCGCGGTTCAGGGGATATGTTCTGGGTATCGCTTTTCTGGCATTTGTCGTCTCTCAAGTCGGCGGCTCACGTTGCCGAAGCGCGCGCCAGGTCACGATTACGGCGTAACCACGTTGATTGCCACTCTGATTACATTCGCTCTCGGCGCCCGCTCGGTTCGCGGCGAGCACGCGGTCGCCGCCACTGCCGCGGTGCTCACGACGATTATTCTCAGTCTCAAGCCTATTTTACATCGCTGGCTGCGGCGTGTTGAACAGCAGGAATTGACCGCGCCGCGCCAAAACTATTACTGATCTCGGTGGTGATTCTGCCGGATCTCTGCCGGACCGCGGTTACGGACCGCGGCAAGCATTGAACCCCATGAGCTCTGGTGGCTCGTTATTTCTGATCGCAGTGATATCGTTTGCCACCTACTGTGCGGTCAAAATCGCGGGCCCCGGAACGGGGCATCTTGCTGGCGGGGTTTCTTGGCGGATTAGTCTCTTCGACAGCAGTGAGCCTTCACCTCGCCCGCCTGGCGGCGCAAGAGGCATCCAGCGCAACATCGGCTCGCAGCCGGGTATTGGTTGCGTCGCTGGCGTGAAAACCGCCGCAGCCCCCATTGTCCGCGCCCATCGCTGGATGTTTGATGATCGGCGCGGTCCTCGGCTGGCGGCGGGTTTAGCCGCGTATCGCTAAGCAGATGCCACCTTCGCTCGACAGCTTTTCGCCGATTGGTACGTCCACGTCTTTGCTCGCGTCGACGACGCCACGAGTGGCATCACCCAAGGCAAGATACGGTGCTTGCCTCGGCTGCCACGATCCGTTCGTTGCCTTGGGCTACCTAGCGGGCCACGGCCTGCTCGACGGTTTCGCTGATTGGAACGATCCACGCAAAACCCAATTAGAGAAATAAGACAAATTTATTGGACTTACAGAAGCAACCGGGATAGAGATTCGACGAATTGTCACTTTTCCCGATATCGTATGAAATCGTTTCGCGCACCTCACATTGATGGCTCTGCTCACCGCATGGCTAGGCAATCGGATGCGGCACACATAGATCGAGGCCGCCAAAAGACGGCCAGGTGCTTTTCTTTTCAGGTAGGGATGTGGTAGATACGATTCCCAGGAGGGATAGGATCGTTCGGCCTAACAGAGAAGGTGCTTTAAATTACAGAGGTGAGACAACTCTTACGGAGCGCTCGTTATGAAAAACCCAGGATAAAAGTTTCATCTGGGCACTTTTTATTTGCCTAACCACGATTTTTTTGAAGGTTCTGCGATCGCGTGCTCGGCCGGACCTCCGGTCACGCATTCTCGAAGACACAGCAAAAAGAAGGCGCGCTAGTCTGGTACACCCGCGCTCAACTCCGGAATTGATTCGGAGATGCTGATCAAACGCTTCGAGCAGCTCTACCCGTTCATCAAGAACCGAGACGCTGCGCTTGAGTTCGTTTAGTCTTCTCGCAAAAATTCAGACCGAGGCAAGAGCCGGCGCGTTTAAGGCCGACGTGATTGAAATCGCCGGAGTGCTCGGACACATCCTCAAGAAGGACGGCCTTATTCGCGAAATATATTTCGCCGCAGTCGCGCTTTTATCCGGATTCCGTCGAGGATCCGGACGGAACCTGGACGAGTTTCTTCATGAATACTCATGTGCTCGTCTACAATACCAAGCTGGTAAAAGGACGAAGCATGCACAACACCTTCGACGAGGTCACTCAGTCGAAATGGAAAGGCAAGATCACCATGCCCGAGGACTTTGACATCTTTGGCATGATGCTAAAGGTCATGGGCCGGGCAAAGGCATGGAGTTTATGGCGGCGGCTGGCGGCCCAGGAAGTGTCGCTCAAAAACAGCTATCTCGCTCGCTATCCAAGCGGTTGCGTCGGACGAAGCGGCGCTGGGTCTCAATCTCTACGGCACCCGAACAGAGGGAGTTCAAGAAAAATCAGCGCCGGTCGGAATGGGTTCCGCTCGAATTCACGCTCGCTTCATTGGAGCCTCTGGCGGTGGGCGCGAAGGCTCCTCATCCGAATTCGGCCCGGCTTTTTGTTGATTTTCTTCTATCAAAAGAAGCGTCAGGGCTCTGATGCGCGAGCGACGTTTCGTATCCCGTCGCGCCCGGATGTCCTCCGGATCCGCCGGAGCTGACTAAGGGATTGAAGTTGATCCCCACCGATTTATCTCTCGCGGAACAATCGAAGCAGCTCGCCGAAGAGTTTCGCCAAACCTTTCAAGTCCGTTGAGAGGACCCCTTGGACTACTCTTGTTAGAGGCCGATTTGTATTGACCATGCGCGAGGGACTTGGCGCGGATGGCATCATTAAAGACGGCGCGATCTACGTTTCGGGAAAAACATCTGTTGAAGTAGGGCTGTTTAAAGACCTCAAGGCGCAATATCCGACCGCGACCATCGTTGGATCGCCGCGTTTTTGGATCACGCCTGGTTTTGTCAACGCTCATCAACACGGCAAAGGCATGACGAGCTTTCAACTTCGGCGCCCTCGATGAGCCGCTGGAATTGACGCGGGTCAAAACGGCGCCTCAGGCAAAGATCCGCCGTATCTCGATACGCTCTATGCCGCTCTACGCATGATCGAAGCGGGTGTCACCACGTGCCTTCATTACAACTCAAGCCGCGGTCCGACCCAGTATGAGAGCGACGTGCGCGAACGGATCAAGCGCCTATGCCGAAGCCGGCGTTCGCGTGTCTTTCGGTCTCGATATACGCGATCGCAATCACCTCGTTTATGGCGACGAAGAATTTCTTGCCAGCTTGCCACCCGCTCTTAAAGAGCGGGCGCGGGCAAAGATCACTGAGCCGCGCACCGCAAATCCGGAAAATTACTTTCGGCTTGGTCGGCCAACTTACCGATGAGCTGAGAAATGATCGTGACGGTCGGATCCAGCTTTTTCTTACGCCGGCCGGTCCTCAATGGTGCACCGAGGACTTGCTCAGGACTATTCATCGGATTGCCGACGACCGTGGTCTCGGGCATTCAAATTCACGTCTTGAAACCAAGTACCAGCGCGCCTACTTTCATCGAACCTATGGAAAGAGCGCAGTCGAATGGCTCGACCAGCTGCAGTTCCTATCACCCAATGTGAGTCTCGCCCATGGTGTGTGGTTGAGTGAGCAAGATATCGGCTTGGTCGCGCAACGCCGGAGCGCGTTGGTTCATAATCCGAGCTCCAACTTGCGGCTCAAAAGCGGCATCGCGCCTTGACTCTGATTCGCCGCGCGGGCATTCCCGCTAGCTTTGGGGCTGGATAGCAGCACGCTCAACGATGACATGGACATGCTCCAGGAGATGCGCCTGAGCGCCAATCTACAAAGAGTTCCCGGTGTAAGCGCCGAGACCGTAGCGCTCAAAGATATTTTCCGAATGGCGACGGTAAACGGCTCTCACGTATTGGGCTGGGGAGAATTGTCCGGCACGCTGGAACCCGGAAAGCGAGCCGATATGGTTCTGCTCGATGGCCGGCGGCTGGCTGAACCTTATCTCTCCGCGAGCACAATCCTGTTCATGCGCTTCTTTACCGCGGCCGAGCGAGCGACGTAGATACGGTGATGGTCGATGGCGAGATTCTCTACCGGGGTAAAAAGCATCTGAGGCTCGATGCAAAAAAGTTGCTTAAACAAGTGAAAGCGTCGGTCGAAACCGGCGGCTAAAGACAGCGCTGAATCGGTCGAAGCGGAACTCCTGGCCCATGCGATCCGCTACTATCAGGCTTGGGACGAGGAGCCTCTAGTCCCGTACCACCGAGTTAACAGCATTTGAAGATTTCAAGGAGGATGTGAATGGCACGATTGGCATTGACGGGCGCACTTTGATGACCGCAACCAGAGGTAACATCGAAAATGGCACACTCTGATTCACAATTCTGCAATCGCCGAGATCGGCGCTCACGTCCGCATCCCGCAGGACGCCGAAGTTTGGGATCTCAAGGGCAAAGTGGTGATCCCGGGAATGATCGACGCGCACACGCACCTCGGTCTTCGGCAGGACGGGTCGGCGCCGAGCAGAGCTGATGAAGATGAGGTGGAAAACCCGATCGTACCGCAGATACGCGCAATCGACGCCATCAACCCGAAGACATCGGCTTCAGCGACGCGCTCAAAGGCGGGGTTACCACCGTCGGCGTGATGCCTGGCAGCTACAATGTCGTCTGCGGCCAGCCCGCGGCGGTGAAAGTCGTCGGTAGGACGCTCGAAGAGATGTTAGTGTCGGCTCCCGTGGGTATGAAGATTTCTTTCGGGGAGCGCCCCAAGGGAGCCTATGGAAACAGAAAAGAAAAGTCCGATGACCCGCATGGGGATCTCGGCGATGCTCCGGCGAGGCTTTGATCAAGACACACGAATTACATGAAACGAAAAGGTGAGCGCGATTTGCGTCTGGAGTCTCTCATCCCGGTAATTAAAAACCATCCCTTTTCGCGCCCATGCGCACCGCGCCGACGACATCATGACGGCGATCCGCATCGCCAAGGAGTTTTCGGTTCGCTTGGTCATCGAGCATGGCACGGACGGTTACAAGATTGCCGCCGAGCTCGCCGCAGCCCGGGTTCCGGTGGTGCATGGCCCGTGGATCAAAGTTCGTGGCAACGTCGAACAGTCAGGGCGCTCTCCCGAGTCGCCACGGATCTTGATTGAAAACGGCGTGCTCACAGCTTTTTCGACGGACCATCCGGTGATCGCTATTCAAAACATGCGGCTTCAAGCCGACCAACGCTGTGGAAGAAGGCGTTTCGGTCGAAGAGGCGCTGAAGGCGATGACGATCAACTCAGCCCTCATCATGGGGATCGATAAGCGCGTCGGCAGTTTGGAAAAAGGGAAAGGACGCGGATTTGGTTATTCTTCTCCGGCCCGCCGTTTGCCGGCGGCTCCAAGGTCGAGGCCGTTGTCGTCAATGGTGTCGTCGCTTGGAAGCGCTGATAGATCTGGAGATCGAAACTCGGTCTTCGAAAAACGCAGTACCGAATCAGTCCGCGATTAAACCTAAGTGAATTTGTGGAGAAATTTTGGAGCGGTGCGACCGGGTCGAAGCGGCGACGTCCCAGCCTGGGAATTTTTTCTTGATTTTGCTGTTTTCTTCTTTTCAAAGCAATTAATCGATATTTCTACCCGTGAAACCTTTTATCGAGTAATTTTCAACTGGTTTCGCACGCTCTACTTTGTTTTGGGAACGCAAATTGAGCAACGTCATCACTACGGTCATGTCGTATCAGTCGCGTGTTTTGAATTCGTCCTCCTGACGAGCGCAGCGTTGACGGCAACGTATGCGTGAAGTATCCTAGGGTGTTAGATTTTCTAACTTTCCAACTCAGGAGGATGACATATGACATGGCGCTTGTCAAAATCAAAGAGAAGTACCAGGTTACCCCTTCCAGCTGCCCTGCGACAAAAGGCCGGTTTGGAAGTGGAGACCCTTAGAGGCATAAAGTCGAAGGAAAAATCACCTCACCCCGAAGAGCGTGCTTGATCGAGAATTAGCGCAGGCGCTCAAAGAAATTGAGCAAGGAAAAACCTTCGGACCCTTTAACTCGGCAAAGGATCTAATTCGCTCGCTGAATCGAGAGAGCAAAAACTTAAGAAACAAGTTTCTGATGCGTCTCGGCTATTCTCCGCAGTTTTTAAAGAGTTGGGACAGAACTCCCGCGAGAGTTCGAGAGACTCTTTGAGAAACAAGTCCAGCTCCTACTTGAAAATCTCCGCCATCCTTCCTTGCGAGCCAAGAAGTACGACGAAGCCTCAGGATATCTGGGCAGGCTCGTATCGATAGAGCCTGGCGTTTTTATTTTCAGATCAGGGCGATACCTATTATTTACTTAACAATCACAACTCTCATCCCAAATAAAAAATAGAGCATCGCAATGTTCCGTTTTTGAAACCGAGGTGCGTAAACCTACTCCGACTTTATCGGCCGCCTTCACGCTCCAGCGCGCGGTCGAGCAGTTGAAATTTTTCTGTTGCTCTGCCTCTCGTTGTCTTAGAGATCCAAGATTCCCGCCCATTTTGCCCTGATCTGTTTTTTGAACTCGGCGCTCGACTCGGCCACTTTGGGAAAGCGATCGCGCAAAGCGAATGGACGGCAGGCGTCGATCACCGCGCAGGAGCTCGTGTGGCCGGCATTTTCGTCGAAACGCGAACGCACCATCGGATCGAGAAAATTCGCTCGGGTGTGGTCGAGGAGCGTGATCGAGCGGATCGGATCGCTGCGCGTGCACACCGCCCACATAATGTCTTCGAGGTTCATGACATCGATATCGTCGTCGACGACGATCACGTAGCGCGTCGGATGCGAAGGCTGGAGGAGCTGCGAAGCGACGATCGCCGCCTCGGCGCGCCTGACCGTCATAAGTCTGCTTGAGACTGATCAAGGTCAGAAGATTTGCCGCGCCCGACTCCGGCCGATACACGCCGGTGATGCCGCCGATTCTGGCGCGCTCGAGCAAGTCCCAAAGATTGGCCGATTTGATGATCGAATGGCGGTAGGTGCTGTCGTGCGGCGGCCGCCCCGGCCATGCGCCCAAAATAATCGGATCGTTACGATAGTAAACCGCCTTTACTTGGATGACCGGTTCCGGCCTGGCGTCGCTGACATAGTAGCCCGGCCATTCGCCGAACTTTCCTTCGCTCTTGAGCTCATTGGGAAAAAGGAATCCCTCAAGAACGATTTCGCTGAACACCGGCAGCGGCAGACCGGTCAAGCGTCCGGCGACCACGGGGATGCGTTCGTGCAACACCGAGCCGACGTAATTATACTCAGGCACCCGCGGCGGCAAAGAGAAAGAGCCGGCGAAGAGAAACACCGGATGGTGTCCGGCAGAGATCGCAATCGGACAGGGCTCTCCCGCCTTCCAATAGCTGTCCATAATAATCCGCCCATGATGGCCCGGGGCAATAAAAATGCCAGCGCGGACTTTTCGTCATGAATCATCACCCGGTAGGTGCCGAGATTGACCCAATCGCCGCTGCGCTCGCGCATGATCGCCACCGAGCCAGTGCCGATGTAGCGCCCGCCATCATCGTGGTGCCACAACGGCGCGGGGAACTTGAGCAGGTTGACCTGCTCTCCTTCGTCGACGTTTTGAAAGATCGCTCCATCCTTGACCGGCATCGGTGGAAACTCATCGAGCTCATCGCTCCAGCCGCGCATTCTGTCCTTCATGCTGCGGATCAAGTCCAAGCCTTCAACATCAAGCGGCATCCCCAAAGTCAGCGACAAGCGCTTGGCGCTCGACATCGCGCCGGCGAGCAGACGAAATCCCGCCGGATAATCCTTGATCTTGTCGAACAGCAACGCCGGGCCGCGCGCCTTGGCGTTGAGCTCGACCACGGTGCCGATCTCCTTGTTCCAGTCGGCGCCGTCGACCGTCTTGAGCTCGCCATGCGCTTCGACATCAGTTAGCCAGGATCGCAAATCGGTTTTCATCTTTGCTCCCGAGTCTTCGAGCTCCAGGCAAGACTCATTTCATTTCCCGCAGCACTTCTTCGATGAAGCGCGAGTCCACAAACTTTTTAAAATCCACCGGGCCGCGCGCCTTTAACTCTGGGATGCTTTCCCAAGCGGTCTGGATGCCGTCTAAATCGGGCGTCGGCTCGGAGCGGACGTTCTTGCTGCCGTCCTCGTAGATGCTATCGAGATCCGCGGCGGAGACTTTGTGGATCTGTTTCAGATAGGCCTTGGCGACCTCCGGATTGGTCTTCCAAAATTTAATTCCATGGACCAGGCCGGCCACCGCCCCTTGACGAGCCGCGGTTGTTCGCGGATCAGTCGTTCCTGCGCCATCATGCCGATGTTCGCGAATCTCGTCTTGATCGTCGAAAGATCGAAGATGACGTTGAGGCCGGCATTTCTTGCCACCGGCACAAAAGCGGGCGTCACCACGGCGCCATCGATGCCGCCGCTCATCAATGCCGCGGAGCGCGCCGCCGAATTGCCGATCTGAAGCACTTGGACGTCCCGGTCCGGGTCCATGCCCCACTGGCGGATCAGAAATCGCGTCTCGATGTCGGAAAAAGCGCCGTAGCGGCTGACGGCGACTTTCTTGCCCTTCATGTCCTTCGGCGAGTTGATGCCCGGCCGGGCGACGAACAGATGTTGGAACCGGTCGATGTTCACGGTGAGGATCTTGAGGGGCGCGCCGGCGGCGATTGCATTCAAAATATCACTGACGGAATTATTGGCGATCAGCGCCGAGCCGGAGACCACCGTCTGCGCCGCCAGCACGCCGCTCGGGACGTAGATCATGGTCACGTCGAGCCCCTTGTTTCTTGAAGAAGCCCTGTTTCTGGGAGAACCGGATCACTTCAACGATCCCGCCGGAACCCGAAGAAACAAAATTTATCGGCGACAGCTCGGCAGTTCTGGACGCCCGGAGCAACGCCAAGAACCAGCACAAAACCCACGACGGCAAGAATCTGATGGTAAGCCATCCATCCTCCTTGGCCTGCGCTATTTAAATAGCTGCGCACGTCGTCGATAGGTCGCGTTGTAGAATTCTTTGCGGAACGTTTCTTCGCCATGATGGATCGTATCCTCCTTTGCGAGTGGGCGCGGACAATGACCACTCGGAAACACGCTCTAACGTTCTCTGAGGCCGAGCAACGACTGGGCATTGCGATCCGAGGACGGCGCTCTTTTCTTCCGATGCCAGCTCCGATTGCTCGATATAACTCACGCACTGTTCGAACCTTGGGCCCGCCAGATGCGGAAAATCAGTTGCCCAAAAGCAAACCGATCCGCTCCGAAAGCGTCACGCGCGCAGCGCAGCGCGGCCCTACTTCCGTTAACCGTGTCATACCACAACCGTCTCAAGTACTCGCTGGGCTTGTACTGGGTGCGCTCGGCCAGCGAGCCGTCGAGGCGTTCGATCAAAAACGGCAGAGTGCCGCCGAGGTGCGGCAGCGATAATGCGGAGCCTTGGATAGCGGTCGACGATGCCCGCCAAAATCAATCGCAGCGCGGCAACGGTATCTTCGAAAGGCGCTCCCAGGGGAAAATTCAAGTCGAAGCCTTCCAGGAGCGAGCCGCAGCCGCGGCCGACCGGGTGAAGAAATAAAACCGCGCCGCGGCGATCCAGCTCGGCAAACATAGGCTCGAACGCCGCCTCATCCAATGGACGGCCAACGATCGAACAACCAAGACTGACGCCGACCATGCCAAGATCGTCAAGAGCGCGCGTCAACTCGGCCAGTGCCGCATCGACATGGGGCAACGGCAAGGCCGCGATGGCCGCAAAATGGCCGCCATGCTGAGCGCACACTTCGGCGTATAGGTCATTGCCTCAGCCTGGCCGCGCTGATCGCTTCCTGGGCGTTGGTAGAGTACGGCTGCTGCGCGCCGACGGATAGGATCTGCACGCGGATGCCGGATTGGTTCAGCAGATCAACGCGCTGTTCGAGGGTGACCGCGGCGCCAGGACGCGCGGATTCGATAATTCGTTTCGCCGCGCAAGCGAGACACGTAAGCAATGTACTTCTCCGGGTAATAGTGCGCGTGCACGTCGATGCGCATAATGATCTCTTCTCTGCCGCAGATAAGCTACGCCAACTTCAGCGGCGCACCATCCGTTCATATCAACTCCACCTTCCACCGCGCAAATGATTTCCCGGCTCATCCCGAGAAACTGGCGGCGCCGTCATGACGAGCAAGGTGGCGGTGAGACTGAAGATCTGAAATCCACCGCGTCTCGCGACGGATTTAGTCCGGGCTAAAAGCTCAAACCAATCCGCGCAAGCCGCTTCTATTCTAGGATTAGTAACCAAACCTTCGAGTCCACAGCAGCTTAGACAAGGCAACGCACTAGACACTATTAAAGAATCAAAATTCACTTTCGAGAACGGAGGGGTTAGGATGGACGAAATCGTATACACGCCGCAGAAAGCCGCGCTATCTGCGGTGGATGGAGCAGGAAGGTATTCCGATTTTTGACGGGACTTGCAGTCGAGGATGTGACCGAACTGCCGCGCAAGCCGTGGGCGCGCATGGGCGGTACCGGCTCATTCATCCAGCTGAAGGGCAGCGGCGGCGTTACCGGCATGTACGTCGTCGAGATTCCGCCAGGCGGCGCGCTCGAGCCTGAAAGACATATGTATGACGAACTTCTGTATGTCCTGAAGGGACGCGGCAGCACCGAGGTCTGGTACGACGGCATGCGCAAGCAGGCGTTCGAATGGTCGGAAGCGAGTCTCTTCGCTCCGCCGCTCAACACCTGGCACCGCCTCTACAACGGCGCACGCGAGTCAGCCTTTCTGCTGGCTGTCACGCACCGCGCCGATTATCATGGATTTCTTTCGCGACTCGGATTTCGTTTTCAACAACCGTTACGCGTTTAAATCCCGCTACCAGGGCGAAGACTCCTACTTCGCCATGAGCACCAAGCGCTACAAAGCGAAACGGACGAGCATGTGGGACACGAATTTCATCGCTGACGCGAGAACCGCGCCCCTCGATAGCGCGCCTTACAAGGTTGCTGAAGGGGGGATCACCTGCTTCGAAATGGCGGACAACAGCCTGATTGGACATATGTCCGAATGGCCGTCCGGCATCTATCACAAGGCCCACTATCACGCGGCAGGCGCGATTCTTCTCGTCGTGCGCTCACAAGGCTATATCTACATGTGGCCAAAAGAATTGGGCGTTCGTCCCTTCCAGAACGGCAAAGGCGATCAGGTCGTCCGATGCGATTGGAAGCCCGGCAGTATTTACAGTCCTCCCGACGGCTGGTTCCACACTCATCTGAATACCAGCCCAGAGCCGGCCAGGCATATCGCGCTCCGTCTCGGCAGCCGCAAGAATCCGACGACCATCCACGACGCGAGCACGCGCAACAACCGCGAAGGACCGACGACGAGCTTGCGCGAAGGCGGCACCTTGATCGAATACGAGGATGAAGATCCGGAAATTCGCCGGGAGTTCGTCGAGCGGTGCAAAAAGAACGGCGTCGAGTGCCACATGCCGCCGATCACTTACCGCAACGACCCTATCTCCGTCGATTGATTTTTTCAGTGCTGGGAGGTCCGCGTTCGGCGGGCTTCCCAGCTTTTCACTTTCTCGCAAGCTCTGCCTTCGTCTTCGAGCAATTGCAAAAGCTGGGCAAATCTTGCGCGGGGAACCGATTCTGCCATTTGAGTTTCCGCTGCGACGAGGCTTCCGGCTGAGAGCGATCCGACAGTGGATCAAACCGCGCCTGCAGAGCTCTCAATCCTTTCGAACGTCGAGTGGAATGCCGTAGCGCGCCCATTCTTTTTCCACTTTGGCCATCGCTTCGCTTGCCGGCAAACAGATTGGCGGAAAATTCTTGGCATCGTAGCGGGTCGCGTCGATGATCATTTTCGAGGTCCGCGAGGTGGTCCACTGCTCTTCCTTGGGCAAAGAGGGATCGAGAATAATCCCCGTGAGCTGCTTTAGAATCTCGATATCGCGATTGGCCTGCACCCGCGTGGAAACCGCCCACTCGACTTGAATCGGATCGAAGGGATCGATGTCGGCATCGACGATGATGACTTGCTTGATGTAACGCCCGGCGACGCTGCCGAGCACCGCAAGCCCCACGTACTTGCCGAATCCCTCGTACGGTTTCTCCACCGCGACCACCGCGTGTAAGGCTCCCCGCTGGCACGGTCACATTGACTTTTTTATTCCCGGCAGAGACACTTGCCGGATTATTTCCGCTTCCCGCGGCACGGCGGTCAAAAAACCCGATTCGTTCGGTTGCATCCCTTCGTAGCTCGCCTGCAGAATCGGCTGATTTCGATGCGTGATCGCTTTAACCCGAATGACCGGCCGCGGCGCTTTGTGCCCGCCGTAGTGCCCGGTGAATTCCCCGAACGGACCTTCTTCTCGTAATTCGTCAGGTAAAATTTCGCCTTCGATAATGATTTCAGCTGAGGCGGGCACTTCCAGTGGAATCGTCTTACAAGTCACAAGCTCGAGCGGCTTGCCGCGCAGCGCGCCGGCGATGGCGAGCTCGTCGATGCCAAACGGAATCGGCGCGGGGGCGGTCATCACCACGGTGGGATCGGCGCCGAGCACCAGCGCCACCGGAAACGGCTCGTTCGGAGCTTTGTTGCGCTGGAGATTTAGATGCGTGTACGGAGCGGCAAGAATGCCCAGCGTATTTCCATCGTGAACTTGATTTCGATACAGCCCGACGTTTCGACCCTGGGTCACCGGATCCTTAGTGATATGGCATGACAACGTCAGAAATGGTCCCCCGTCGAGCTCGTTCCAGATCGGCACCGGCAGTTTGTTGAGATCGATCTCCTTGCCCATCAGGACGTTTTCTTGGCACGCCCCGCGCTCGACAATAACGGGGGAAGCGGCTTGCTCGTGCGCCGGTTCCACTCGGTTGCCAATTGATCGGCTTCGATGCCGAGCGCCAACGCATAACGCCGGCGCGACGCCAGCAGGTCGACGGCTAAAGGCATCGCGCGTTCGCCGGGCCGTTCGAACAACAAGCCGGGACCGCCGGCGCGCAAGTTGCGCAAACAGATGGCGCCGATCTCTTGCTCTAAACTGACCGGAACCCTGACCCGCGAAAGCTCGCCGGCCTGTTCCAGCACGTTTAAATAACTCCTCAAGTCGGTGACGATTGCAGTGGTCATGGGTGATCCTCTAAGAAAATCGAAAAAATAATTCAGATTTCAGCCTTTGTGTGGAACATGTGTCGCGTTCAGCTTGTTTTGTTCACCACGAAGAGCACGAAGGACGAAGGTTTCGGATATTTCTACTTCTCAATGTCGTGGGCTACGCGGTGAATTTCGAAAAAGGCCGCCACAGCGGGCTGCCCCTAAAGCTGTGAAACGCGAATTCTTCTCGTCCTTCGGGCGCTTTGCGCTTAAATCTTCTCTCCTTCGTGCTCTTCGTATTACTATAGTTAAAAATTTGCGCGCCCTGCGAAAATTTCATATCGCCGAGAAGGACACGAAAAGCACCAAGGTTATGGAACGAAATTTTCGACGATCATCTCCTTGAACTTCGCGGCCTTTGCGTGCTTGTGCGGAGAATACTCCGAGTTTCGGTTGCGGCTCTGCCGCACTGGGTCCTTCGTGGTGAAAACATCTTTACAGCAAATCCGGAAGATCCAAACATTCTAACGATGACCGCCGATGCCGACCTTGCTGCCGACGACGTGAGCGATCAAAGCGATGACGATGACAACGAGCGATGTCAGAAAGGCGACCACGGCGCCGCGCTCGAATTGCCCGCCGAAGGCATAATCGAGCGCCAGTAGCGCCATCGTGCGCGATTGGCTGGAACCCAACAATACGATGGTACTGATATCGCGCGCCGCCGAGATAAAGCCGAGCAGGCCAACGACGATGAACGTCGGCGTCAAGAGCGGGATCAGCACGCGGCGGTAACATTGCAGCCAGGAACCGCCGGATATGCGCGCCGCTTCTTCGAGCTCGGGTCCAAGTTGGACTAGCACGCTCTTGGCGATCTGAACGCCGAAAGGCATGCTCTTGATGAACAGAGCGATGATCAGCAGGTAAACCGAGCCGTACAGAGGCAAGAGAATCCGCGTTTCGAAAACAGTCCACAAAAGCGCCAGTCCCATCAGGATGCCCGGAATCGCCCAGGGTAGCCACGAGATAAAATCCAAAATCGCTTTTCCCTTAAATTGCCGTCGCACAACCACGTACGCGATCAGCGCGTAAAAGCCGCGCCGCTGACCGCGGTGCCCGAGCCCGACGATCAGCGTGTTCCACAGCGACTTGATCAGGCTCGGATCGGCGAGCACTCGCTGCCAATTTTCGATGGTCCAAGGTCGGGGAATATTGAAATAGCCGAAGGCGCGCATGAACGTGCCCATCAGGAGCACCACCAAAGGCACAACGGTCACAGTGAACGCAATTAAAGCCACTGCCGAAAATATCGGCCAGCGCCAGCGGCCGAGACTGGTTGGATTGGTGCTGAAACCGCGCCCGCTCACCGTCCGATAAAGACGCTGGCCGAGATAGCGGCGCTGCAGCACGACCAGGATCAGCAGCAGCAATAAAAAAATACTTCCGAGAGCGGTCGCCGCGGCATACTCCGGCGGCTCATAGGCGACCAGGTCGCGGATTTTTGTCGAATAGACGAACAGGCTGATGGGAACGCCCAACAACAGTTCGATCTCAAATGCTTCCATGGAGCGGATCAGTCCCAACACGGTCGACACCAATATCGCCGGCATCATGAGCGGAATGACAATGCGAATCAAGGTCACGGCCGGATTGGCGCCGCAACTGCGCGCGCTCTCTTCGAGGCTCGCATCGAGATTGCGAAACGCCGGCGCCAAGAGCAGCACTTTCACGCCAAGGCTGGTCGTCATGTGCACCCAGACGATGCCCCAGTAGGAATAAATATTGAAAATCGGTCCGCTGACAATCGACAGAGTTGTGCAGCCATTGGTTGAGCAAACCGAACTTGCCGTCGAGAAGCAAGATCCAGCCCAGCGCGACGGGCAACGGCGGCAGAAAGAAGGAAATCCAGAACATGAACTCCAGGCCCTTTTTCCACGGCAGATCGGTGCGCGCAATCAGCCAGGAGAGCAGCACGCCGATCACCAGCGCGATCGACTGGCGCACGACGCGAGAGCGACACCGTGTTCCACAGGGCTTGGAGAATCGACGGATCGCTGAAGGCGCGGCGCCAGCCGGCAAGGCCGTAGACCGGAGCTTCGCCGGGTCTGGCGAGTTGAAAGCTGCCCACCAGCAGCAACAAAAGCGGCGTCAGGACCAAAAACGCGACCACGGCGAAAAGCACCGCGATACAAATCGTCGCCGGGCTCAATCCCGAGCAATCTGGGCTGAGAAATTGCGTCGGCGGTTGAAACTTTGGCCATGATCTTGATTCGATTCTAATCTGCGCTCTGCGGTAAGATTAATGATGCTTCGGCAAGGGAACTTGCCTGAGGAGCCGGTCTCGATGTCGTTTTCTAATTCCGCTTCCGTCACCCAAACGCGCAGATGTTCCGCCGGCAAATGGAGTCCGATGGAGCGGCACAGTTCCGTGCCGCGCTCGCGCGGCACCGTGAGCGTGCAAACTCGGCCGCCGACGCGGAGCACGAGTTCGAGATCGCGCCCAAGATGAAGAATATTTTCCACGTCGCACGGAACGACGTTATCCCGGTTATCGCTGTCATTGCTTTCAATTCGCGTGTCTTCCGGGCGTATCGCAACCAACACTCTCTTGCCGATGCCGGCGCCGTCGAGGATTCGGGTATTCGTACTTGTACATTCTTCAGTCCGTCGAATCTCGACGACGTCGAAGCCGTGCCGCTTTTCGATGATTTTTCCTCGGAAGCGCAAGATGCGCCCCAAAAATCTTCGACGAAAGGCGTTTGCGGATGCTCATAGACGTCTTGCGGCGCGCCGATCTGCTCGATGCGGCCCTGGTTCATCAGCGCCAGCCGCGTCGAAAGCGACATGGCTTCGATCTGATCATGGGTGACGAACAGCACGGTAAATCCGAGTTGCTGCTGCAATCGCTTGATCTCGATGCGCATCTGCTCGCGCAGCTTGGCGTCTAAATTGCTGAGCGGCTCGTCGAGGAGAAGAATGCTCGGCGAGTAGACCAGCGCGCGCGCCAGCGACACCCGTTGCTGCTGTCCGCCGCTCAAGAGAATCGCCGGACGATCCGAGAAATTCGCCAAGCCGACCAGTTCGAGCGTTTCTCTCGACGCGCCGCTTGATTTCCTGGCGATTGGCGCGCCGCACGTTGAGCGGGAACGCGACGTTTTCAAATACCGTCATGTGCGGCCAGATCGCGTAGGACTGAAACACCATGCCGATGTCGCGTCTTTCCGGCGGCACGTTGATGCGCCGATTGGTCGCAACCACCACGCGGCCCGCGATCTCCACCTCTCCGGCATTGGGCTTTTCGAAGCCCGCGACCATGCGCAGCGTCGTCGTCTTGCCGCAGCCGCTCGGTCCGAGCAGCGTGACGACTTCGCCTTGCTCGACTTTGAACGAAACATTATCGACGGCGGTCAGCTTGCCGAAGATTTTGACGAGATTTCTTACTTCGAGAAAAGTCTGGCTCATGGGTTGCCGAACACCTCGATCAGCAACGGCATCAGATTGTCCTTCGCCTGCTGGGCGGCCTTCGTATAAGTCTTGATGGCGCCGGGCTGCGGCACTCGCCAAGGCTCCGCATGATCGGTGGGCACGTCCAAACGCGCGCTCACGTAACCGTTGGCGCGCAGCGAAGACGGTTTGTCCTTCTTTCGACAACAACCAATTGATATAAACCTTGGCCGCGTTGGGATGGGGCGCCTTGTTGAAAAGCGCAAGCGCTCCGTTGGCCGGACTCACGTCCGCACCTTCCTTAAGTTGGCTGGGGTCGACGATCGCGATGGGGATACCTTGTTTGGCGCGCGCTGACCGCGACAAAATCCGCCGTGCCGATCAGCACCGGATAACGGCCTTGTCCGATGGCGTCAACTTCCTGCGCGTAGTCCTTAAGAATGGTTATCTGTTGCTTGCCCAACGCGCGAATGAAATCCACGCCGAGCTCCGGGTGAAGATAAAAAAAGTAAAGGTCGCCTGTCCCGGCCCGCTCTGCGCGGATCGTCCATGATCAATTTGCCCTTCCACTTTGGATCGAGCAGATCCTTGTAGGACTTGAACTCTTTGGCGTTGACGAGCTTGGGATTATAAAAAATGATGCCGCGCTGGAACGGAGTCATGACCATCAATGTCTTGTTTGGATCGAGAAATTCCAATCCGCCGCCGCGCCAGGTTTTGGATCTTTAATGTCCGGGAAGATCAGCGCCGGCTCCAGGGGATCGAAGGCTCCCGCCGGAATCATCGATTCGAGGCCTGTGGTCGTGCCATGGACGAAAACATCCCAGAGATAACGTCCGGCTTTTCGTTCGGCGAGCACTCGGGGCGGGATCTCTCGGCCCAAGGCGCCGAACAAGTCTACTTGAAGACCGTACTTGGACTTGAAAACTCATGGTCAGGGCGTCGCGCATCGATGCCGTCACGTCGGTGATCACCGTCACCACGTTTTCTTTCTTAGCGGCCGCCAAGGTGTGTCTCCCACTCTGACTGCCATTCCGCCGCAGAAGCGACTCTGCGCGAATCGCGCTGAGCAGTAGCACCAGTCCGAAAATCCTCGCCGCTACGAAACACTCGCGACCTGTCACCAGACACACCTCCGATTCAACGATCTTTTGCCTGGATCGAAAATCACGCCAAGCTATATAATCGTCCGGAGCAGATTGTGTCAAGCCAATCACCGTACCGCGATATCCATAAACGTTGCGCGAAAAAGTCGTCATATTGACACAGCCAATCCACTGAGTTACCGGGAGCTCAGAACAATTCTCGTAATTCGGGCGAAAATAGACCAGCAGCAGAAATTTGTTTTGAAGAACGCGACGTGATAGACGCTTCAGTTGACTTATCGTAGTGAATCCTGCTCGCATCAGAAGCAAGCGCGCAACCGCTGTGATAGCCGCAATAGTCGGTTTACAGCTAGGGCATTCGAACTGCGCAGGACGGATTTTTGGGATGGTAGCGAGAGCGCAGCTTGACAGGCCGAAATCCGCGTTAGTACGTTACGGCCAATTGCTTCAAAGCGTTCCGTGATTGCTTCTGCGCTGAAATAGTTACCAATCTTTCAATTAACATGATTCAGCAACGCGCGAGCGCAGCGCCTATGCTATCTGACGCTTTGAATCACGAGAAGTTCGGAGTAACGACCAATGGCGAAACCCAGGCCAGCACCGACGGATTTTTCAACCCATGCATTTGGCGCCGATTTGCATCAGTTCCTAGAGCAATACGAAGCCGCCTATCCGCAGGAGGTTCTTCACATCGAGGAGCCGCTGCGGCGCGGAGTGGGAGATTACCGCGCTGGCGATGAAGCTCGAAAAGGCGCAGCGCTTTCCCATTCTCGTTTGTCATAACGTCATCGTCGACGGCAAGCGCGCCGAGTTGCCGCTTGGTGACGTTCTTGATGGCCAGCCGGCTCCGCTTGGCGCGCACTTTCGGCGTAGACGTGCGCGGCGCCGGAGTTGCCTGTTACGAGCGCGTGCAAAAGCGCGTGAAGCCGATCGTTGTGTCCCGGGAGCAGGCGCCGGTGAAACAGGTCGTGGAAAAAGGCGCGAGACATCGACGTGCGCCGCTTTCCCGCGCCGCTGCATCACCGCATGGATCCGGGCCGCTATATCACGGAAGGTCACTTTCTAACGCTTCAATCGCAATAACGGTTTGGACAACTCGGCGTTGCAGCGCGGTTGGCTCGCCGATCGCGATGAGATCCGCGTCTTCCTCGGTCCGAGCACGCACAACGCGCATAATTTGCGCCAGTACGAGGAAAGCGGCGAGGACATGCCGGCGGCGTACTGGATCGGCCATCATCCCCTCGTGCTGTTGGGCGCGGCGACCCATGTCGGGCCGGACGAAAGCCACTACGAGACCGCGGGCGGCACATTGGGCGCGCCGCTGCGCCTGGTGCCATCGGAAACTTTGGGCGATAAATTTTTAGTTCCCGCGGATGCCGAAGTGGTGATCGAAGGATACGTGCCGAAGGGGCAGCGCAAACCCGAGGGACCCTTCGGCGAATACACGCGCCACGTCGGACCGCAGCGTTGGTGTCCGCTGCTCAAAGTCACGGCGGTGACCTATCGCAAAGACGCCTACTGGGACGACGTCATGGTCGGCCATACCCACTGGATCAGCAGCCTGACCAAAGAAGGGGCGGTTCTGGAGTTGGTGAAGCATAGTGTCCCAAACATCAAGGCAGTGCATGTGCCGATGTCCGGCTGCGGCGTGTCGCACGTCTATATACAGATGCGCAAGACCGTCGAGGGACAGGGCAAGACCGCCGCGGCGGCGGCGCTCAGCGGCTTCTTCGATATCAAGCATGCCTTCGTGTTTGACGAGGACGTGGACATCTTCGATGAGCGCGAAGTGCTCTTGGCCCTGGCCACTCGTTTCCAGGCGGATCGCGGCTTGGTATTGCTGCCGGGAATGAACGGATCGCCGCTCGATCCGAGCGCGCCCGAGCGCAACGTAACGGCCAAGGCCGGCTTCGACTGCACCAAACCGGTGGGCAAACCGTTTGCCGAACGGCTGGCGATCTCGGACGAAGTGCTGTCGCGCATCGATCCGCTGAAAATTATCGGCGCGAAAAGATGGGAACAGATCCCGGTCGAGCCTTGGGGATGACGGAGAATGGAGATAATGGAGTGTTGGAGTATTGGTCAGAACAAGAGCCCAGCACTCCAATCACTCCATTATTCCAATCCTAATAGACGGAGCGAACTATGGCTGATTTTGAATATGTCGCGTGCCCGAAATGTCATGACAAGTTTATGGCCGGCGAGGAATTTTTCGTTTGCCGCAGGCTTACTGTCATTGCCCTTATTGCGGCAATGAATTTCCGGTCGGCGTTGCCGCCGGCGAGGCCGCAAAGCGGCGGATAAACGCGCCGGATCGATGACGCCATGAGATATATCAATCACCTGGTGAGAAGGAGACTAAAGCGCCATGAGGTACAGCCACGACGATAAAATCGACACTTACACCAACTGGCAGCAGGCCCAGAAGATCCCCATCAATCGGGGTTTTTTATCGAAGATTTGACAAAGGTCGAGGTCGCGCCCTGGGAACACAAAGGCGGCCTCGGAGCATTCGTCAATCTCGACGGCACCGGCGGCACCAATGACGGCTACGTGTGCGAGATACCGCCAGGAAAACAGTTAAAAGAGCAAAAGCATCTTTACGAGGAGATGGTCTACGTTCTCGACGGACATGGGGCGACTTCTATCTGGCAAAGAGACGGCAAGAAGCACACCTTCGAATGGCATCCGGGAAGTCTCTTTGCGATTCCGCTCAACGCCCACTACCAGCACTTCAACGGCCAGGGCCATGCCCCCGCCAGGTATTTTGCCGTGACCAACGCGCCGTTCATGATGAACCTGTTTCACAACCTGGATTTCATCTTTGGCGATGGCTTCACCTTCGCCGACCGTTTTCCGCCCGAAGAAGAGGAATATTTCAGCGGCAAAGGAAAGCTCTGGGGCCGCAAGCTGGAAGTCAACTTCGTGCCCAACGTGCGCGATATTCAACTGTACGAATGGAAAGAGCGCGGCGCCGGCGGCAGGAACGTGAACTTCGAACTGGCCGGCAACGTCATGGGCTCGCATATCTCGGAGTTTCCGGTGGGCCGCTACAAGAAGGCCCATCGCCACGGCCCGGGCGCCCACGTGATCATCTTAGGCGGTCAGGGCTATTCCGCTGCTTTGGCCCAACGACGGCGAAATGGTCCGCGTCGACTGGAAACCGGGAAGCGTTGTGGTGCCGCCGAACCAGTGGTTTCACCAACATTTTAACTCCGGCGCCGATCCCGCTCGCTACCTCGCCCTGCGCTGGAATAGCTGGCGCTACCGCTTTGTCGCATTGACCGACGAAAAGCCCATCGAGGTGGACGTCAAACAGGGCGGCGGTCAGATCGAATACGAAGACGAGGATCCAAAAATTCATCAGATCTTCGAGGCGGCCCTGGCCAAAGCCGGCGCGCCCTGCCACATGGGCTCCATGGTTCGCTGGTGCACGCAGAAGGAAAGAGCCAGCGCGTGAAGCAAAGAATGATTCGAATATCGAGTATTGGAGTCGATGGGCTCCTGATTGAAACCCGATGACTCCAGCCACTCCATTACTCCAGCTTTCCGCCAACTCACCGTCTGATTAAAGCGAAATAGTATCGACCATGCACGGTACGATGAAAGCTGCCCGTCTGCACGGCTTCGAGCGCACCCACGGCTCGAGCGAAGTTGTCCGCGTCGACGACGTGCCGATTCCCGACCTCGCCACCGGCGAGGTGTTGATTCGCGTGCTGCGCGCCGGCCTCAATCACGGCGACCTGCACATGCGCGAAGATGCCGTGCAGTACAGCCCGGAGGTGAAGACGGTTCCCGATCTGCCGATGACCATCGGCCACGACGGACTGGGCGAGATCGTCGAGGTCGGCCCGGATGTCGAGAACTTTCGCGTCGGCGACCGCGTCGTGGTGATCTGTTCGATCACCTGTGGCTTTTGCAAATACTGCCGGACCGAAAGGCAGCACCTCTGTCAAACCAAGAAGACCATGGGATTTCTCACCAAGTGGGGCGAAGGACCGGCCTATCTCCGTCGCTACAAAGATGGACTGTGGGCCGAGTATTGCCGCGTGCCGGCCGGCAACCTGGTTCTTCTCCCGCGCGATGCCGACATCAACGAAATGTGCAAGGTCTCGCAGATCAACGTCGGCTACCGCGCCCTCAAACGGCGCGCGCTGCATAGCGGAGAAATCGTCCTGGTCAACGGCGCCTCCGGGATCACCGGCATCGGCACCGTGCTTTCCGCTTTAGCCATGGGCGCGCCACTGATCATCGCGGTCGCGCGCAATCCGGCGCGGCCTCGAACGCGTGCGCGCCATCGATCCCAAGAGAATCGCAACTGTCGCACTGGGGCGCGGCGAATCGATCACCGAACACAGTGAAAGAACTGACCAACGGTCAAGGCGCCAGCGTGCTCGCGGAATTGGCTCCGCGGCGGCATTGAAACGACCATCGAATGCATCCGAAATCTGGAGCCCGGCGGCCGCGTCGCTCTGATCGCACCCAACCCGGAGCCGCTCAATCTGCCGCTGCGCTATCTGATGATTCGCTCCATCGAATTCACCAGCGTCACCGGACGCTTCGCCATGGACGTCGCGGAATTATTACAACTGGTGCAGCGCGGCGTCATCGATACGCGCCATATAACGACGCGCTATTTCCCTCTGGCGGACGTCGAACGAAGCGCTCGACTACATCGAAAACGCGCGGCGACAACGATCCGCTCTGGCCTATGTACGCGGCAGAGTAACACCACGCGCCGATCTAGCATTCAATGATCAACGGCCTGCAAACGGAAACCGGTTTCAAAGTTTCAAACGTTTAGTCACCGCCGGCCACAGTCGCCGCCGGGTTCCATGGGAGGTGCAAGATGAGCGCGAAGTTTTGCCTGCGGCTGAGAGCGATAGCGGCACGGCGCCGCGCGCATCGTCGAACATCCGCCATCTCTCCCGGATGGAGATTGCGGGAGGCGGACAGATCGTCATCGACGGCAATTACGCCTATGTCGGCCATCAACACCGGCCGCAGGGAACCACCATTCTCGACATCTCCGACCCGCGCAAGCCGAAGATTCTCAGCACCCTCACGCCCGGCCACCCATGGTCGCACTCGCACAAGGCGCGGGTCGTCGGCGACCTCATGGTGGTCAATTCAGAGTTCGAGCGCGGTGATGGTAGTCGGCGCGAGAATATCCCGATGGCGGCTTTCGTATCTACGACATCAAGGACAGGACAAATCCCAAGCTTGTGACCTTCGTGAAAACCTACGGCAAGGGCGTGCATCGTTTCGATGTCGACGAAAACTACGCCTATATCTCCACCGAAATGGAGGGCTTCGTCGGCAACATCCTGGTCATCTACGATATCCGCAATCCGTCCAAGCCGGTGGAGGTCTCGCGCTGGTCGATGGAACGCGGCAGAATGTGGCGGGCGAGAGACGACCCACACCCCAAGCGGGCCGAGCATCGCCTGCACCATGCGATGCGCTGCGGCACCGAGATGTATGCCGGCTGCTGGATGTCGGGCATCTCGATCATCGACGTGAGCGACATCAGCAAGCCGCGAACACTGTCGCGCTATGAGTATGACCCGCCTTGCCCGGAGCCGACCCACACCTTCCTCAAGGTGCCGCACCCGATCGGCGGCAAGCGCATCGCGGTGTCGACCGAGGAGGAACGCTCGCACCGGGGCGCCGACGCCGGCAAGCCGCACGCGCCGCTACGCACCTGGGACGTCAGCGATCCGACCCAACCGAAGCTTCTCCACTCGTACTATTTGCCGGAGTCCGGCGACGCCTTACCCCGCCGGCAAGGTCCGCTTCGGCACGCATCAGCTGCGCGAGAAGGTGGACGAGGACAATCTTCTTTACGTCACCTGGTTCGCCGGCGGGCTGCGCATCATCGACATCAACGATCCGGCGAACCCCAAGGAGCGCGGCTACTTCATTCCGAAACCGGGAGATGGCGTGGCGGCGCCGCTGACCAACGACGTGTTCAAGGACGACCGCGGTCTGCTGTGGGTGACCGACAAGGAGCGCGGCCTCGACGTCATCGAATACAAAAATTGAGCGCGCCTTAAGGACGGCTTCGCTTTCGTTCCTGAAGCTTGAACGCACGACAGCCTATGAACGTCCGAATGTCGGCGCAGGACCCTGACCCGCAAACTTTTGCGTTTTGCTTTCTGTCATTGCGTTCTGTAGCTAACAGCGGACTTGACCCGTTTTGGATCCTCAACGCGAGGTTTCGACTCTCCCCCGAGCTGGCTCGTGGCCGCGGTCGGGTGGAGCGCCTTGTTGGGCCGCCCCGCCTATGACGCTCCCCGGCTTTTGAGAGCATCGATCACCATGTCGAACAGTTGCTGGGGATTGTTCGTTTCCCCAAAAGCTCCCTTCGCTTTAGCCTCCCCAACCAGATCGGGACGAGCTGACTCCGAATAGATTATGTACGAGGGCGCGTTGGGTCTCCGCTTCACCGCCTCTAAGAGTGTATAGCCACCGATAGGATCGTCAGTGCGATAGAAATCTGAGATCGACGACCGCATAGCGCGTTTGCTTCAGGTAGTCCTCGGCCTCCTTGGTGTTGCGGGCCAGATCAAAAAGTCACGCCAAGAACCTCCAATGCTTTCCGCTCGTAACGGTTTGGGTCGGGGTTGTTGTGTCATCGACCCAAAGGGCCCTTGCTCCGCGAAGAGAGACTGAGCTGGCCTTTGTGCGGCTTGTTCGGCATTTTTCCGAGGCATTGTTACAGTAAACCCTGATGCAAGCTTCCCGGGATTCGCAAGCGGAGGTCAGGATTAAAGCGGTTTGGAGTTGTGCAAGGCAGAGGAGAATCCCAACATTGGGTTTTCCTTGTTCAGGAGTCAAAACAACTAAGCCAGATAACGTTTGCTTCTGGATTAATGGTACGATCTTGATGGGATGCCATCCAGAAGACGAGACCTCCTTAATTATGTTGCGCCTCTTAACCGCAGCACCGATAAAATGAAGATTGGCCGTTATGAAAACACACACACATAACAACCACCCACGCTACGTTTCTTCAGTAATGGTTGAATGGCGCAGAGGAATAGGAGTGCCCCGCCGAGCGAAAAACACCAGAACAGTGCATGAGCCATATCGTGGGTCCGGGGCTGTGCAAAACCAGAACAATAAAACCAATCACCACGGGAAGCAGAATGGCCCACTCGAGACATCGAGGCCAGGCCGTCTTCTTGAAAAGCGACAACCAGCAGACTTATCAGAGCAATGATGCAGAAAACCACCCGTCAGCAACTAAGGGATACACCACATCTACCCTCTCTTCGCTCATCCGGCTAAGTCCAAGGTCCGAAACCACTCCCCGCTACCCAGGATCTTCTGCCAATGCAGTCACCTGGTGTGCTTCTAGCACAGCCCGTAGACCATGTATTGCATCGTCCACGACCTCTTCAATGGGTACCGCCCAGTCTACAGACGCGTGCCCAATCGTTGAAGGATAGAGAGGATATCCTGACAGAATAAAACCTCTAACGCTCCATACCAAAATCACCAGCGAAACGAGGCACCAAGTATGCGCAAGAATGTCCTCGAATACGACCGCCGGAAGTTCGCCATGAGAAGGCCAGACACATACTCACGATGACGGCTGAAAAAGCGAGATTGCTGTAGCTTGATCGTGATGGCAGTTGCTGCCAAGATCGCCAGAACCGTAACTCTATGATCCTGCCCTCCCTCGCCACTTCATCCACGCCGCGATCACTCTGAGCCAGCATGACGAACATCAGTGAGCTGTAGAAGAGTAGATGCCAAATCAGGCGTAGGGGATGCGAGGCCGTCGATGCTCGCGCAGCTGACCCCCAATATTGGACCGACACCAATATTGGCAATGCGAAGAGGACAGAAGCAATATTGGAAGGGATGCGATTCTGCCAGAAGTGATGGTCGTTTAAGTACTGGACGCAAAAACTGAGCAAAAGATACGATTGTAAGCAATAGGAGGAAAGCTGTTGGCTAATGACCGCCCATGCTCAAGGAACGGATAAAAATTGAGTGCCGCAACATATGTAAAGAACGACTGATTAAAAGCCAAGCGTCCGTGGAGATTGCCGAGCCCGGGAACAATCGGGAAGGAATTGATCCAACGGAATCGCATTGAAAGTAATACAAACCCGCATCGAAGTTCGTGGGGGCATCATCGACCGCGAAGCAATCCAACCAGCCCCAGCAAGCACAATGATAATGATGGAAGCCGTCCTCAGTCAACGTAGAGCGCTGCAGAGGATAGCTCCAGCGTGCATTGACGTATTTGAGGGATAGAGAAGACTACGCCTATGGATGAAGATGGGAGCGACAATGGAAGCAGTTACAGGGGAAAGAGAAATGCAAGAGCTGAAAATAAAAAGCGTGAACGCCCACCCCAGCCAAATGAGCGTGATGTCAGAGCGGTTCGTTTGCTGGCCAATTCCCAGGACATATGCTGCGGCTCTGCCCCACCCGTAGTATGCGGCACCCATTACTAGATAGATTATCAGAGTCTGCGTTAGGGGCTGATAATGGCTAGTCATGGTCTCTCCTTATTGCGTAACGGCATGCATAAGCCGTGGCCAACAACGAGCTTCGAGGCGAGCGTCTTCATTCGAGGAATTCAAGGGGTCAGGCATTACACTCTCATATCAATCTAGTGATTTCCGCGCGCCATCCGCTCTGCATACCGCGATAACATCAGGCTCACGTTGGCCTGCTCCCGTCCCAGGTATCGGGCAACTTCGGTGACTCTATAACCATAATGTCGAACCAGTAGAGTTACCGCCTCTGCCCGCTTCTTGGCCACTACCCACCGGCGGTCTTTCCCTCTCAGTTCCTCCCCTGTCGTGCCTAGCCGCTTGGCAATTTCTTTGACCGTCGTCTCGATCGGCTTCTTGGTTTTGCGCTCTTCTTTCTCCCCAGCCTCGCGACTGAGTTCCTCGCCAAAGCCTTCCTCTCCTAAAAATCGCTGGTCTTCCACGGCGTAGTATGCTTCATTGTGGCTTTCGCTTATCCCTTCCAAAACAAATCTCTCGTAGGCCTTCTTTCCGCCTAATAATCTCAATATCGGCCCGGTCTCGATGACCTTCGCCGTTCCGTTCATTAAGTAGCTGGCGTGTCCGCTATAGGCATAACGTTCCGGCCGCTTGCTTAACCCGGCCCTTACCGGATTGAGATGGATGTAGCGGATCGAGGCTCAACAGGTACTTGTCCTTGTCGCAGATAATGGCTTTGTATCTTCCTTGAAAAAGATGGCCGACTTTTCGATAACCGCGGTTGAAATACTGTGTGTAGGATTGCTGGAGTCCCTGCATGCAATTTGGCCAGCGGAGTGGTGCCGGTCTCTAGCTGTAGGACAGCGGCACTCTATAAGGACTATAGACCGCCTACCACTTTCTTTTGCTCTGCGGTTCTCGGCATCAGCAGAAGAGACAAACAAGGAGAACGTCAATGGGCAAAGAACGCAGCCCCTGGACTCTAAGGTGCCTGGGCGTTTTTTCTGGTTAGTGACAGCGGCATACGCACAGGCGGCGGTGTTTACAGTGAACACCAACGTTGACCTTCCGGACGCGAGGTCCCGGCAACGGCGTTTGCGATGCTGCTCCGCCAAACAATACTTGCACCCTGCGCGCGGCCATTGAAGAAGCCAACGCCCTCCCGGGTGCTGATCAAATCATTCTGCCGCCAAACACTTATCGTTCTGACCGTTGTCGGCGAACTGGGTATCACTGGCAGTTTAACCATCACAGGTGGCGGCGCCTCGACCACCATCATCGATGGCAACAAGAGTGTGCGCCCTAACAGCAGAGTGTTGGTTGCTGGCTCCGGAATAACTGTGAACATTAGTGGAGTCACGATTCGCAACGGAGGAACGGGTGGTCGGGGAGGAGGCATCTTCAACGTCGGCATATTGACACTAACCAACAGCGCGGTGAGCGGGAACAACGCCGCCGGCGGCGGGCGGCATCATTCATGACAACGGCGGCACATTGACGCTAACCAACAGCACGGTGAGCGGGAACAACGCCGCCGTCGACGGCGGGGGCATCTTCAATGACAACGGTCAGCACAGTGACGCTGACCAACAGCACAGTGAGCGGAAATACCACCGGCGACGACGGGGCGGCATTCATTAATGACCACGGCAGCACAGCGACGCTGACCAACAGCACGGTAAGCGGGAATGACGCTGGCGATGACGGCGGCGGCATTCGCAACTCCGGTACGACAAATCTGATTTAGTAGCACGATAGCAAACAACCGGGCCGGCCTGAACTCGAGCCCTACTAATTTCGGCGGCGGCGGTGTGCATAATTTTGCGGGCACACTGACGCTGACCAACAGCACGGTGAGTGGGAATGTTGCTCGCACCCACGGTGGCGGCATCTTCATTGAAACGGGTACAGTGGCTTCATTCAGTAGCACGATAGCGAACAACCGGGCCGATGCCGAGTCGAACGGCAGCGGGATAGGCGGCGGCGTTTATAATTGGTCGGAGTTGGGCGCCACGTTTAACTTTCAGAACACGATCATTGCGAACAATCAGGTCGGAAGTAATCCCAATAACATCCGCGACTGTGCCGGGACACTCACCTCTCAAGGGTATAACTTGATTCGCATAACGCCACCGGGTGAGTGTAATGTCGCCCCGTGACCGGAGACGTATTCTCTTCTGATCCCCTTCTCGGTCCGCTGCAAAACAACGGCGGGCCGACCCAAACGCATGCACTGCTGGCTGGCAGCCCGGCCATAGACGCCGGCAATTCCCAGCGGCTGCCGCGATAATCTCGGCGCGCTGCTGGCGACCGACCAGCGGGGTTTTCGCGGCCAGCCGATGGCGATGGCAATGGCACGGCCAGGTGCGACATCGGCGCATACGAGGCTAAAGCGGTCACGGGACCGGAGGCCTTTGTGTTTCAACAATATGAGGATTTCTTAGACCGAGAGCCTGATTCTGGGGAATTTGCTGCCTGGGTGAACGCTCTGGACAGCGGCTTGCCAAGGGCTAGTTTGATTGAAGCGTTCATGGATTCCGGGAATTTCGCTTTGAGGGGAAGTTCATCGCCCAGACTTACCTGGGGATACTTACCCGGGATGCTGACGTTGGGGGTTTGAGGCTTGGTTAGGGGCACTATTGGCAGGGATATCACGGGAGCAGATTGTGCAGGAGTTCTTAGTCTCGGGTGAATTTCAGTCCAGGTTTGGGAGCAATTTAACCAACGGGCAGTTTGTCGAGAGGATGTACAACAACATACTGCTGCGGCCGTCTGATCCTGGGGGATTAAATGGTTGGGTGCAGGCATTAAACAGCGGGCAGATGAAGCAATACGTAACTGAACGAAGTACAA
>ERZ1370068.4620-contig-3681_pt1 | contig 69013 bp, 85 predicted proteins | sample MGYA00561227_ERZ1370068 | MGnify/ENA primary metagenome ERZ1370068 (study PRJEB38410, sample SAMEA6850437) | metagenome | study: Metagenomic assessment of the ecological functions of the soil: analysis of the soil microbiota associated with the...
CAAGTTACGTATTGCTGGAATCCGGGATCGCGCAAGAGGGCGCGGGCCAGGGTCAGCCCGCTGGCGCTGCCCGCCGGAGAGCGTCTGTATCCCCGTTCGCCCACCACCGCGTCCCAGCCGCCCGGGAGCTGCGCCAGGTCGGGCGAGAGGCTGGCCACCTCGGACGGCCGCCGCCGCACCTCGGCATCTGCCGCCCGAAGGCCACGTTCGCGGGAGCGTTCGTGGGGAGAACAGGAACGCCTCCTGCGGCACGAAGCCGATCGCGGCCCGGAGGTCCCTGAGCAGGAGAGCTGCGTGGATCTCCCGCCTGTCGATGAAGACCGTGCCGGGCGGCGGATCCCAGAGCCTCGGGCAGGAGCGCGGCGTGCGTGCCCTGCCCGAGCGCCGGTCGGGCCCACGAATCGCGACGGAGCCGCCCGCCTGATCCTGGAGACTCCGTGGTCGCGCAGCGCGGCCGGCCGGTCCGGCGCGTAGCGAAACGTCCGTCCGCGGATCTCGGATCCGCACCGCAGGAGGGCGTCCAGCGGCGCGTCGCCTCGGGCCCATCGGCGACTGCCGGGGGCGTGCGTGGAGATCTCGGTCACCCGGCCGAATGCGGCAAGCCCCGGCGGATGATCGCCAGGACCCAGCCGAGCGCCATCGGGCCAGGCGAGGTAGGCGACGCACCCGGAGAACGCGACCAGGACGCCCGAGGAGAGGCGTCCTTCGAGGACCGCTCGGCCTCCGACCCAGAGGACGCCCAGGGCGCCAATGCCGGTCATGATCGCGAGGAGCGGGGAGAAGACCCCGTGCGTGCGCGTCTGGCGCAAGACCGGGCGCGCGAGGTGCTCCTGGTTCAGGCGCCCGAACTCCTCGATTCTCGCGCGGCTCGAGCGTGCAGGCGCGCACGACGGCCATCCCGCTCAGTCTCTGACCGTCGTGGCCAGGTGCGCCAGCTGCTCCTGGACGGCGACGGCCTCGCGTGCGCGCGGGTGTTGCAGCGCCGAGCCACCGCGACGAGCAACGGGTACGGAGCGAGCGCGGCCACGGTGAGCCAGGCATCCATGCGGAGCATGACGACGAGGGTCCCCGGGCGTAGACGATCGCCGTGTTGACGAGGGACAGGAGGCCGAATCCGACGAGCATCGAGACGCCTGAAGATCGTTGGTCGCGCGCACATGAGGTCGCCCGTCCGCCGGGACTGGTAGAAGCCGGGCTCGAGCCGGAGGAAGGCGTCGAAGAGGTCCACGCGGATCTCGGTCTCGACCCGCTGCCCCGCCCCGAGCAGGACGAGACGACGCGGTCCGGACGCGGGCTGGTCTGACCAGTGCAAGCGCGGCGCGACGAGGAGGGTGCCGATCGCCACGCGTGTGGTCGCGACCGAGCCGGAGCGGCCCCGTGCCGCCGAGGGCATCGACGACGTCCTTGGTCACCCACGGATCGAGAGGGCGCAGGCGTTCGGTCGCGAGCAGGAGTGAGCGACACCCGCCGCGTACCGCGCCCGGTGCCGGGCGAGATACCGGCCGAGGTCCACCACAGACATGCGACGAGTATACTGGCCGGTCGGAGGAGCGGGCAATGCGGACAGGCCCATGTGATACGCTCCGGCACCTGTGGAGTGCCAGCCCGCTTCTCGCCGTGCGTTGGACGCTGCAGGCTCGGCGCGGGCCGGCTTCTCCGCGAAGAGATCGGCGGCACCCGCCGGATCCAGCACAAGCGCTCGGTCATCGACCTCGTCACCGAGATGGACCAGCGCCCGAGGCGTTCATCGTCGAGCGCCTGCTCGGGCGTTCCTGACCACGCGGTCCTCGCCGAAGAGAGCGGCGCGACCGCCGGCGGTCCGGAATACCGGTGTGCTGATCAGACCCGCTCGACGGCAACCACGAACTACGCGCACGGCGTGCCCATCTTCGCGGGTCTCGGTCGCGCTCGAGCGGAGCGTGGCGTGGTCGAGCTGGGGGTCGGCTACGACCCCAGCCGGGACGAGTGCTTCGTGGCCGAGCGAGGCCGGGGCGCGACGATGAACGGCGAGGCGATCAAGTGTCTCCGTCGCGGAGTCCCCGATCGGGCCCCTTCTCGTCACTGGGCTTCCCCTACGACATCCGCACGACTGGCGGTGACCAACCTGCCCGGAGTACGCGGAGCTGTCGGTCCGGGCCCAGGCGGTCCTGGCGGCTCGGCTCGGCGGTCATCGATCTGTGCTGGGTGGCGTGCGGCCGCCTCGAGGGCTTCTTGGGAGTTCTCGCCTCGGCCCGTGGGACATGGCGGCGGCGGGGCTCATCGTTGCCGAGGCGGGGGCGCGTCACGAACGTGGAGGGCGGGCCGTGGCGCGTCGAGGGGCCGGGCATCCTCGCCACGAACGGCCGCGTGCACGATGGAATCCTGGCAGGGCTGCGCGACGCCCGGGTGACCCGGCGGTGACACGGGGCCGGGAGGCCACGAGCGGGACGGCGGCCGGCCCTCATCCGATGCCCGTCCACGTGCGGACGATCCGCATCGAGTGCCGGGAAGGTCGTCACCGAGGCGACGCAGGCGACGCCGCGCTCCGGGTCCACGGCAGCCTCGAGGACCGGCGACCGCAGGGCGTGCCCGACTGGATCCAACACGACGGCGACGTCATTCACCACTATGGAAGTGACGCTGACCGTGACATGGCCCGACCTGGTCGTGGCGGCGATCGACAGCGTGATGCGCACGTTCCCCCACGCGGGCGTCTCGCCCGGACGCGCTGCCGCCCCTGCAGGGGCTCGTCGGCGTCGCCGTAGGCCGCGGGTTCACCCGGGCCGTGAACGAGCGAATCGGACGCGAGCGCGGCTGCACCCACGTCGCCGCGCTCATCCTCGCGATGGGTCCCGTCGTGCGACAGGGTGCCGGCGCGGCCTTCGGCTTCGCAGCCCCGGGCGATCCGCAGGGGACGCCGTGGTTCGTGAACTCCTGTCAGGCCTGGCGCGAGGGCGGTCCCCTGCACCGGCCTGGCGCGCCGGGGAGATGCCCCGGCAGGAGTGACGGCGGGCGCTTCGCAACAACGACCCATCAGTGTTCGTCGGGCGCGCGGCGGCGGATACCGGGCCCGGATCCTGCTGAGCTGCCGCGCTGGCGGGTACTACGCGCGGCCCCTTGTGGCCCCCCGACCGGGCGCGATAATCAATCCAGGGACGAGCCTCGAGCGATCCTGCAGCGGGCGCCGATACACCTTCACGGGAGGACGGGACGATGCGCATGTACGTGGCCGGCGAGTGGGTCTCCAAGCCGCAGACGATTCCGGTCGAGAATCCCCTCTCGACCGCTCGGTGATCGATACCGTGCCGCGTGCGGACCGGGGCGACGTGGAGCGTGCCTCCAGAGCGCGGTCCGGGGCGCGCGCGTGATGGCGAAGCCTCCGGGTACGACCGTTTCCGCATCCTGCGGAAGGCGGCGGACCTGATGGTCGTGCGCCAGGAGGACCTCGGGCGGACCATCAGCCTTGAGGAGGGCAAGGCCATCGCCGAGGGGCGGCTCGAGGCGAACCGGGCTGTGGAGACGATGATGGCTCCGCCGAGGAGGCCAAGCGGATCCACGGTGAGACCATTCCGGTCGACGGCGCGCCGGGCGGTGCCGGCAAGGTGGCCTTCACCGCTCCGGGTGCCGTGCGGCGTGGTGCTGGCCATCAGCCCGTTCAACTTCCCGCTGAACCTCGTGTGCCACAAGGTGGGGCCCGGCGATCGCCGGGCGGCAACGCCGTCATCGTGAAGCCGGCCACCGACACGCCGCTGTCGGCGCTCGCAGCTGACGGAGATCCTGCTCGAGGCGGGCCTGCCGCCGAGGGCATCCAGTGCCTTACCGGGACCGGGCGGCGAGATCGGCGACCTCCTCGCCGCGGATCGCCGGGTGCCGGAAGATCACGTTCACCGGGAGCCGCGACGTCGGCGAGCGCATCTGCCGGACCGCCGGGATCAAGCGGGTCACGATGGAGCTCGGCTCCAATGCTCCGGTGATCGTGCATGCCGGACGCGAACCTGGACCAGCGTCGCGGAGGCCGTGGCCCTCACCGGCTACGCGAACGCCGGCCAGGTGTGCATCTCGACCCAGCGAGTCCTGACGCCGTCCGGCCGGATCTACAGCGACTTTCTCGACGCGCTCCGGCCGCGGGTCGGACGCGCATCACGACCGGCAGCCAGCTCGAGCGAGAAGGTCAACGATGCGGCCCGATGGTGCAGCGAGAAGGAGGCCGTGCGGGTCGACGAGTGGGTGCGGGAGGCGGTCGAGCGCGGGCGCGCGGCTGATCACCGGCGGCGAGCGCGCCGGGGTCGGTCTACGCGCCGACGGTCGTGGCGGACGTGAAGCCGAAGATGCGCATCTCGTGCGACGGAGCTGTTCGGGCCCGCGGTGGCCGTGACGCCGTTCGACCGACATCGATCGAGGCGATCGCGCTGGCGAACGATTCGACCGTACGGGCTCGGCGGCCGATCTTCACCGGAGAGCCTCGAGTCCGCGCATGAAGTTCGCGCGCGAGGTCCAGTCCGGGAACCTGCACGTCAACTGGGGCCCGCAGTGGCGCGCGGATCTCATGCCGTACGGCGGCCTGAAGGAGTCGGGCTTCGGGAAGGAAGGGCCGCGGCTACGCCGATCGAGGAGATGACCGAGCTGAAGGCGGTGGTGCTCCACCTCCGCGGCTAGGACCCGTCGGGCTCGTCCGAGCCGTGGGCAGCTTGCGGGCTGTCCACGGCCTCGATTCCTTCCTGCGTTTTCGTCTCATCTGCCGAATCGCTATCGTCTCTCATGGTTCGGACGCGGACAGAATTCGTGATGGCGGTCGGCCAGTCTGGCGCGAGCGCCGCGCGGAGCTGGAGAATCAGCGGTGGGCGCGCCAGGATTCCGTCGCGGCGCGCAACGTCGATACCACGCGGAGTTCCGAAGCACGCCGTGATGCGGCGCCTGCGCGGCGACCGTGGCAACCTTCTTCGCTCGATCCCCGGGGCAGTCTCGTTCTCTCACCTCACCCGGGAGGAATGCCACATGCGTGCACACCCTCCGCGCCATCGCCGTGGGGGCCGTTTCGGCCACGCTCGTCGGAAACGCCATTGCCGGCGGTCTCTCAGGGGCGATCTATACCACCAACCGCGAGGGAACCTTCGTCAACGGCAACGTCTACGACGCCGCGGAGGACGTCTACCTGAACGGCGGCCCCCCGCGCGAACCAGCGCTGCACCGCGGCTGGTCTTCCGGACGATGACTACCTTTCCAGGTCACGGACCCGCCGGGGAAGACTCTGCCTCCGGCGACGCGGTCGAGGAGCGCAAGGTTCGCGTCAGGAATGGCTCGATCGTCGAGTACCTGGGGTCAGCCCCGCGTGAAACCAGTCGGGGTCCGTGCGATCGCGGGCGGCCTGGGCCGACCGACCTGACGGTGCAGCTGCTCCGCCCGACGTCGTCAATCTCGGGGACCCCAACCCTGGTGATGAATACGCAGGTGTGGCTGACACCGGTTTCTCGCCACAACTGCTGTGGCGGGTCCTTCGGGTTCTCCCCGGCCTACAGCAAGACGGACAACTTCAAGATCGCGCCCGCGGAGGGCGGAGAACTCCGACTAGAGCCCCGACACGCTAGCCGAGGCGGGGATCGTCGCAGCGCTGAAGTGCGACGCGGCGGTCGCCCAGGACCAGGACCGGAGCGCCGGAGCCGGGGTCCGTCTCGACCTTTCCGGCGAGCTGAAGCCAGGCGGCGACGGAGAAGCGGGCTCGGAACTGTCCGCCCTTGACGCGGCAGTGCGGGATGCTGCGCGCATCGAGGCTGAGCTGTCTCGGGATCGAGGGGTCTCTCGGATGCCGTCGCTCAGATGAACCTCGATCGTGTCCGGATCGTCCGTTTGCGCGCGGACGACGACGAAGGGCGCGTCGTCCACCTGTACCGGCACCCGGAGCGGGCCCGCCTGGAGATAGTGGCCGGTGCTGTCGACCCGGAGGTTCGCGTACAGGTTTCGCAGGACGCCCGGGTGAGTGACCTCGACCTCCTCGTGCCGCCAGGCGCCCTCTCGGTCGATCCGGAAGGCGCCGGAGAGGCCCGGGTCCTGGGGCGCCCCGGCGCTGGCCGAAGGAGGCTCGATCATCGGCGCGACCCCACTTCCTCGAAGGCCACGCTGGCGAAGGTGACCGCGCCCTCGGGGGTCGGGCCACTGCTCGTAGTGGAGAAGCTTCCCCGCCGCGCCGGGCAAAAGTCGCAGCAGCGCGTAGATCGGTGACAGACCGCAGATCCGATTCCGGTCCCGTTGCCGGAGGGCCTCGGCAAAGAACCCCTCGGCGTCGCCCGCGGACACCGGGGTGAGCAGCCCGCGGTCCTCCGACTGGACACGCGTCAACTCGGTCGGCCCCGCCGGCCAATCGTCTCCGAACCGGGGACCGACATGCGCGAGGTCAGCCCCGGCGATGATGCAGTAGCGGCGCGGGATGGTGCCCATGGCGTCTCGCACGGCGTCGAGCACGGCTTCGATCTCCGGCTGGCCTGCCGGGGTCCGGCCGCGCGCCAAGCATTCGTGGGCGAAGCTCGCCAGCAGCGGCACGATACGCCGCTCTCCCCGCCCGCCCGGTGACGCAGGTACTGGAGCCAGACCGCCTGGAACTCGATGGAGTGCTCCCCCTCGGTGGGCGAGCTCGGCGGCGAAGAGATCCGCCGGGGCCCGGCGGACGATCGCGTCCAGGACCTCCCGGTCGACCTCGAGCGGGCCGAAGGGAGTCTCGAACGCCTTCGCGTGTGGCCGCGAACTGATGGCCGTCGAGTCCCCCGTGAGCGGTTCCCACGACGATGAAACAGTCCGCGTCGCGGGCCTCGGCAAGGGCGCGGTAGGCCCACGCGTACCCCGCGCCGCCCCGGTTGAAGTCGATGTGCGGCGCCACGAGGCCCCGCATGAGGACGTCGCGCGGTGGACCGATCGGCCCCGGGGCCCCGGGCGATCGAAGTATCCGGTGAGCGCCGCCGCGAGGCTCGGGCGCCGCGGCGTAGGAGCGGCCCGCCAGGAAGGCCGGGCGGGTCGGCGCATCGAGGAAGGCCGCCCGCTGACGGGCGCGTTCGGCCTCGACGCGGGGGCCTTCGAGGAACAGATGCTGGTCGAGGATCTCGACCATCGATTCGAGCTGACTTCTCAGGACGAGCTTCCCGCACTCGCGCATGATCTCCGCCTGCACCTCGACCAGCGAGCGGAGTCCGTCGAAGAGCGAGAGGATGGGAGCCAGCGCGCGGGGCACCGTCAGGACGGATTCGGTGACGCCGCTGGGGTCGCGAAGGCAGATCACGTCGCGGTCCTCGAGACGCGTGGGAAACGCCTCCACCGGGCGGAGCCGAGGATTCTCCGTCGGCTCAGGCATGAGACGAGATAGCGGAGCGCCGCGGCGGCGTAGGCGCGCGCGGCCTCCACGAGCTCGGTGACGGGCACCCGCTCGTCGACCTGGTGCGGGATGAATCGGTTCCCCGGCCCGAACGTCACGATCGGGATTCCGAGGACGGTGCGGAGGATCGTGCCGTCCGTCGAGCCGGGCACGCCTCCGAAGACCGGCCGCCGGCCGGTCACCCGCCGGACCGCCCACTCGAGCGCCTTGACGAGCTCTTCGCCGCGCTCGACCCGCGTCGCGGGCCGGGGCGGCTCGATGGGCTCGGTCACGAAGCGCGTGCCGGGACAGCGGCCCTCCGTCTCGCGCGCCAGCGCTTCGATGGCCTCGAGGACGCCGCCCGGCTCGAGGCCGGGGTCAGCCGCACGTCCAGACGGAGCTCGGCGGCGGCCGGAATCACGTTGTTCTGGGCGATGTGGCCCATCGGCGCCCGGGCCATGGTTGGCGTGACGTGGGGCACGCCGAGAAACCGGCTCCGCGGAAGTCCCCGCCGGAGACGGCGCTCGAGCGCGGCAGCCGGGCCAGGAACTGGCCCGCGGCCGCGATCGGGTTCACGCCGGCATAGGGCATGGCTCCGTGCGCCATGCGGCCGTGCACGGTGACGCGGGCCCAGAGGACGCCCTTCTGCTCGAGACAGAGCTCGTTCTGCTCCGGCTCGCAGATGATGGCGGCGGACACGCCCCGGCCGAGCGGCGTTCCGGCGAAGTGCTTCGCCCCGGCCATCGCGTCTTCCTCGTCCACCAGCGGCGGCGACCATGAGCCGCCCCGCGATCGGAGCTCCGGCGCGGCGCACGGCGGCGGCGCACCATGGCGGCGGCCAGCCCCCTTCATGTCCGCGCTGCCCCGTCCGTAGAGGTGTCCGTCCTCGACCACGCCGCTCCACGGCGAATGGCGCCAGGCGGCCGGATCGCCCTCGGTCACGACGTCGGTGTGTCCCTCGAGGCAGAGTGTCTTGCCCGGCGTGGCGCCCGTCGTGCCACCCGATGATGTTGGGGCGCCCCGGGGCCACGTCCTGCACCTCGACCGAGAAGCCCTCGCGCCGCAGCCACGCCTCGACCACGCGAGCCACGGCCTGCTCGTTGGCTCCGGCCTCTCCAGGCCGGTGGACGCTCGGGATCCGGACCAGCTGGGCGGTGAGGTCGACGACCTCCTGCTCGGGTGATCTTCCGCTCAGGACGCGGTCGATGGGGAGGCGGGACATCTCGAACGGGCCCGCGGCCGCCGGCCGGATGGAGCGGAGGGCTATTCCCGGGGAAGGCCAGGATGACCGAGTCGAGGCGGAGGACCCGGAACTCCTCGCCGTTCACGTAGAAGTAGTGCCCCTCGACTTCCTCGGCCGGTTCCTCGAAGGCGACGACCGCCTCGATCGGGGGCATGTCGCGGAACGCGTTGGCGCCCCTCGTCGAAGCCGTCGCCCCGGCCCGCGACCACGCCGTAGCGAATCGGCGAGCCCTTCGGGCAGTAGATGCGCACGCCTGCCGGGGCCTCCTCGAGGAGCTTCACGAGGAATGTTGATGCCGTAGACCTGGCAGGGCGGCGAGGCTAGCCATCTGAGTCGGATGATACCACAGAGGCGCGCGGCGGCCTCCGGTGGACGCGCGCGCTGGTCCCCGGTCAGGGCTCAGACGCCGGGCAGCGCGGGTTGCTCTCCGCGGCCCGCGACGTCCTCGATCTTTCCCTCGAGCCGCGCGAGGGAGGTCGCCGTCTCGTCGTACTTGTTCTTCGCGTTGGTGATGTGGCGCCCGAGCGTGTCGAAGTGCTCCCGGACCGCGCGGAGTCGGCCCTGGAGCCGCCCGAGACATGGCAGGATCTCGCGGGCGTTCTGCTCGATGCGGAGGCCGCGCGAATCCCAGCAGGATCACCTGGAGGTACGCGTAGAAGGAGTTGGGCGACACCGGCACCACGCGGCGCGCGAGCGAGTAGCCGAGCGGGCGTCCTCCCCGGCCTCGTCCCGGAGGATCAGCTCGTAGTAGACGTTCTCGGCGGGGATGTCACATGAGCGCGAAGTCGAAGGTGTTCTCGTCTGGCGGACGATGTACTTCCGCGCGATCTCGTCGACGCGATTCCGGACGTCGCTTGAGAAAGCCCGCCGCGCCTGGGGGCGCCGCTCCTCGTCGGCTCCTCGATCATCCGCCGGAAGTTCTCGAGCGGAAACTCCGGAGTCCACCGGGACCAGGCGGCGGCCAGCCAGGACGATGGCCGCGTCGACCTTGTCGCCGCTCCGGAAGGTGTGCTGGAGGCGATAGGCATCGGCCGGCAGGATCTCTGCCAGCAGGCGCTCGAGAAGGAGTCTCGCCGAAGCCTCCGCGGATCTTCGGCGCCCGGAGGATCTGCTCGAGTCCGGTGATGTCCCGGCCCACCTGCTCCATCCGGCGCGTGGCTCTCGCCGAGAGGCGCCCAGCTGCCCGTGGACCTCGGTCACGGCCCGCGGAGGCACTTCCTCCAGGCGCTGCCCCATCGTCTTCTGGGCGATCCTGCATGGAGCGCCATGCCGTCCTGGAGGCGCTTCGGGTTCACCTCCGCGGTCACCTCCGGAGCTCCATTCCCACCGCGCTCTGGAGCTGGCCCAGCCGCGATAGCTGAGCTGAGAGCCGAATGTGGTCATCTCGGTCTGGACGGCGGAGCGCGTCGCTTCCTGCCCGCTCTGGCTCTGGTCGCGAACGCTCGCGATCTCGCAGTGGAGCATCTCGAGCGCGGCTTTCCGAAGGCTGCAGCAGATCGGCCGGCCTACGACGACCACTCCCCAGATCGCGGCGGCGAGCGCGACCAGCCCGACCAGGGCGAGAACGGCCAGCGAGGAGCGTGTCGCTCATCGGCTACCAGTGGCGGCAGACCGTCCGCAGCTGGCACGCGGGGCACACCGCGCATCGCGCCGGTCGAGGCAGTCGCCGCTCATCCGGGTGTGCAGGAGCGCGAAGTCGTATTTCACGGGGTCGGCCGGGTCCAGCTGCCGGAGCGTGCCTGTGATGTCCGCCGCCATGCGGGCGGTCCGGCTCTTGAGCCGCGTGAGCCGGATCGCGTGAGCCATGTTCGCGATGTGCGTGTCCAGCGGGGATCAGGAGCTTCGACGGCGAGATCTCTCGCCAGTCCCCGAAGTCCGGCGGCGCGCTGGCGGATCATCCAGCGGAGGAAGAGGTGCCAGCGCTTGCAGGCGCCCCGAGGAGCCGGATCCGGGAACAGGTGGCGGAAGCCCGCGCGTGAGGCTCGTCATCCCGACGGGCCGGAGGTCCTGCTCGAGGATCGACGTGGCGAACCGCTGGAGGGTCGGCCGGATGTCGGGTTCCTCGGCCCGGTAGCCGGACACGAACGCGGCTCGGAGCGAGCCGTGCCGGTCGATCAGCCGGTGGATCGCCAGCACGGCGGCGGCGACGTCGCGCCCTCGCGTGAAGCGGTAGTGAAGGGCGCGAAGCGCTGCGCGTCGTCGGGCCGGGTCGAAGCCCTCGACGAAGGCCCGGGGCGACGGGCCCATCCAGTCCAGGAGGCGCATCGAGCCAGGCTCCGAAGAGCAGAGACGCGTCCATAGGCGAGGCACGCCGACAGGAGGGCGACGATCTCGCGGTCCAGCGGATTCCGGTAGCGGGCGGGATACTGGATCAGCGTCGGCTGCCGATCCGGGCGTCGTAGTCAGTCAGCGCCGATACAGACCGTTCGAGAGGCTCCACGGAGCCGCGTCGCGCCGCGCCGCGCTGATCCCCGCGTCATTCGCGCCGAAGGATAGCACGCCGCCACACCTTGATTTCGCGCGGGGGCGTTGTTACGGTGGCGCCCGTGACGCGCGCGGCTCGCCGCATCGGCATTCTCGAGGCTGGCGCCATCGGGCGGCCGGTGGCGCCGCGCGGTCGCGGCGGGACTGCCTGGCCTGGTGCTGGCCGGGGGCGACCAGCCGGGACGCCGGACGGGCCGCGCGAGTTCCTGGCCGGGCTGCCCGGCGCTCCCGCCGCTTCTCGAGGTGCGGGAGAGCTGCGTCGCGCGCTCGGACGTCGTCGTGGAGGCCGCCACCCGGGCTGCGCTCGTGGAGCTCGCCCCGTCGATCTTGAACGCCGGGCGCGACCTCGTGATCCTGTCCGATCGGGGCGCTGCTCGATCACCCGGAGTGGATCGGCTCGCGGCGGCACAGAGGGGCGCGGATCCACGCCCCTCGGCGGCCATCGCGGGCCTCGACGGCCTGAAGGCGCCGCCGTGGACCGGGCACCTCGACACCGTGATCATGGAGACGCGGAAGCCTCCGCCGCGGGTCTCGGCGGGGGCCCCGGGAGTGGCTGGCATCGACCTCGCGGCGATCACGGCGCCGACGCTGGTCTTCGAGGGGACCGCCCAGCGGGCCTGCCCGCGCCTTTCCGGCCAGCGTGAACGTCGTGGCAGCCGTGTCGTCCCTGGCTGGGCTGGGTCCCGACCGCACCTGTATTCGGATCCATGCCAGACCTGACTGGTCCGACCGGAAACCGGCACACCGTGACGGCGGAGGGCGGCTCGGGCGGCTCCGGATCGAGATCAGAGGCGATGCCTGTCTGGAGAACCCCCGGACGGGCAAGCTCGCCTATCTGTCGACGATCGCCTATCTCTCCGCGAGCGCCGGCGCGCCTCCTCCGGGTCGGGACGGTGACGCCCCGCGGGTTGGCGGAGGGTTGTCGCCGGCCGCGGCCTCTCGGTGTGGGAGCCCAGGCTGCTGGGCGCGCGGCGCCTGGCCCGGCCCACGACGGTATTGTGAAGGTCGCGACCGCCACGGCCCCCTCGTCTCGAACGAACACGCGCACGTTGAGCTCGTGCGGGGCGGAACGGCTTGACCATCGGGCGCGGGCAAGCCCGCTCATTTCGATGCTGACGTGCGCCAGTGCCACATCGTCGGCAATGAACCGGATTCGGACATCGAGCATTTCTTGTGTCGCGTGCCGAAGTCTGATGACGAACCGCTCGAGCTAGGCGTTTTCTTTCGGCCCGGCCCTTCAGGAGAGTCCACTCGGACGGTGACCAGATCGGACTCGGGCATCAGGCCTGCGTCGCGCCCTTGGCATCATGGGCATTGAAGCCGTCGATCGTTGCGACGATGGCGGCCCGGATTGCTTCTTCGCGCGGCGACGTCCGAGTCGAGAGACCAGACCTCCCGCCAGCGGCCAGGGAGAAGCGCCGGGACAGAGCGGGACCACACTACGGTGCAGCCCCGCTCGCCTCGTGCGCCGCAGGGTCTACTTCGACTTGGTGAGTTGGTTCGACACTCTCCGGTTGCCGTCCTTCGTCGCGCCTTGCCGCTTCCAGACCCACGCGGTCGAGCCCTCGTGGAACGTCATCTTGCCGAGCGACTTGGCCGGAGTCGTACTGGACGCCGCCGTCGACGATCTTCATCGTGCCAGGGGCCTGAGTCGCGTTCGCCCTCCGGTCCGCGATCCAGAATGATCCATCTTCATTGATCATTCCCTCGATCTCCGACGAGAGCTCGCCCTGGACGTCGCTCGACCCCGCGTCCAGTGGCCCGGCCAGCTGCTTGAGTCCCCTTCCTTCATAGCACCGGGCCGGCTCGCTCGGCACGGCGCCGCGGCGCAACCTGCGATCACGGCGGCCAGGACCAGCACTCGAATACTCGACCCGAGAACCAGCGAATAGGTGCCATCGATGGCGCTCCTCCGCCCACCTTCGGACACGGCCCCGGAGGCGGGACCCCGGATGGCGACGACGACGAACAGTTAGGACCCGGCATGCCCCGGCATGGAACGCATCGCGCCGCGTGGCGGCATCGACCGACCGACTGTCCCGTCGGCCCGCTACTTCACCCTCCTCGGGCGGCATCACCGCCCGATCACCCCGCGTCCAGGCTGGGGCGCGTCCTCCGGCCCTAGTGGTGGGCTTCAGCCTCGAGGAAGCGCTCGGCGTCGATCGCGGCCATGCATCCCGTCCCCGCGGCCGTCACCGCCTGGCGGTAGACGTGGTCCGCCACGTCGCCGGCCGCGAAGACTCCGGAGACGTTCGTGCGGGTCGAGCCCGGACTCGGTGACCAGGTATCCCGACGGGTCCATCTCGAGCTGACCGGCGAAGAGCTGGGTGTTGGGCGTGTGGCCGATCGCCACGAACACGCCGCCGGCGGGGAGCTCGTGCGGTCGCGCCGCTGTCGGTGTCGCGGAGGCGGACTCCGGTGACCCGGTCGGTCCCGAGGATCTCGTCGACGACGCGGTTCAGCGCCCACGCGACCTTCGGGTTCCGGTGCGCCCGGTCCTGCATGATCTTGGAGGCCCGTAGCGCGTCCCGCCGGTGGACGATCGTGACCTTGCTGGCGAACTTCGTCAGGAAGGTGGCCTCCTCCATCGCGGAGTCGCCGCCGCCGACCACCACCAGATCCTGTCCCTTGAAGAAGAAGCCGTCGCAGGTCGGCGCAGGTCGACAGGCCCCGTCCCAGCAGCCGCGCGCTCGGACTCGAGGCCCAGGAGGCGGGCCGAGGCGCCGGTGGCCGACGATGATGGCGCGCGCGTGCCAGGTCCGCTCGGCGGTCTTGACCGTCGAAGGGCCGGCTCGAGAGGTCGACCCCGACCACGTCGTCGTCGACGAACTCGGTGCCGAACCGCTCGGCCTGGCTGGCGCATGACGTCCATCAGCTCGGGCCCCAGGATCGCCTCCGCGAAGCCGGGGTAGTTCTCGACCTCGGAGGTCAGGGTCGAGCTGACCCCCGGGCTGGCTCCCCGCCACGATCAGCGGCGATGAGATTGGCCCGCCCGGCGTAGATGGCGGCGGTCAGCCCGGCCGGCCCCGACCCGACGATGACCACGTTCCGCAGGTCGCTCACGGCTGACCCTCCGTAGAGTGGGACGGTCGTCTCCCCTCCCAGGATGCGCCCGGAGGGTTCGAAAGCAAAACGGCCCCGAGGACGGGCTCCCCGGGGCCGGACGCGGATCCTGGCGAGGCTACTTCTTGACGACGTTGGCCGCCTGCTTACCCTTGGGGCCCTCGACGACGTCGAACTCCACGGCCTGACCCTCGGCGAGGGTGCGGAACCCGCTGCCATCGACCGCGGTGTAGTGGACGAACACGTCCTCCTTGCCAGGGCGCTCGATGAACCCGTACCCCTTGGCGTCGTTGAACCACTTCACCACCCCGGTCTCACGCATGCCTCGCTCTCCTCTGTGGTTCTGGGGACCGACGGCCAATCTAACGCCGCGGGGGCCGGGTTCCCCTGCGGCCGGAGCGACGCCACCGCGTGCGGCTTCCCCGGCAATCGCGGCAGAACACTAGCGAAACGCCGCGCGGGGCGTCAAGAACCTTTTGGATGCCGCTCCAGGGCGGGCCGGAGGTCCGACAGGCCGGCCAGGTCGAGGTCAGGGGCCGGGAGACCGGCGGGAGGGCGCCCGGTCGGGGTTGAGCCAGGCCGCCGCCATGCCGATCGCCTTTGCGCCGCGCGACGTCGATCTCCGGCCGGTCGCCGACGAAGAGGCACTCCTCGGCCGAGTCACGCCCATCTCGGTCAGGGCGCGCTGGAAGATGTCGGGGCGGGGCTTCCGCCAGCCCACGGTCGTCCGACACGATGACGGTCTCGAAGCGGCCGAGGATGCCGCTCTCGGCGAGGATGCGCAGAACGGTCGGCGTGTAGTCGAAGTTGGAGACGACCGCCGAGGCGGTAGCGGCCCCTCAGCCAGTCGAGGAGCTCCCCTGCCCGGGCATGGGCTCGGCCGCGCCCGCGAGGCACGCCATGTGGGCGGCGAGCAGGCGCTCGGTCACCGCCGACGGGATCGCGGCGGGATCGACCCCGACCCGGCGGTAGAAGAGCTCGAGCCGCCGGGCTGCCGGCACCTCCTCGTGGCTGTCGGCGCGGATGCCGGTCGGCCTCCTGGTAGCTCCAGAGGAACGCGTCGTAGAACGTCTCGAGCCCCACCCCCGGCAGAGCGGGAGCGGCGATACCGGTGGAGCTGCGGCACCGAGGACCGTACCTCCCGCCCCGCCGATCTGGACCGCCGGGAGCCGGTTCCGGTCGAACCGCACCAGCGTGTCGAACATGTCGAAGAGGATCGGCGGAGTATCGCGCCATCGGCGACGCCGGCGTGCGCTCAGGCCAGCTCCGCGCGCGCCGCCCGAACCGCGGCCATCATGGCGGCCAGCTTGGCGCGGCTCTCCTCCACGGTGCGGGTCTTGAGGCCGCAGTCGGGATCGACCCAGATGCGGTCGGCCGGCAGCACCGCGGTGCCGCGACGGATCCGGGCCTGGACGTCGTCGGCCGCCTCCACGGTGTGGCGTGTGGACGTCCAGCACCCCGAGCGAGAGGTCCTTGGTGAACGGATCCTTCTTGAACATCCCAGGAGATCGAGGGCGCTGTGCGAGATCGCGAGATCGAGGTTGTCCACCGGCAGGTCAGAAGACCCGGATAGATCGTCTCGAAGGCGCCGAAGCACGCGTGGACGACGTAGTAGGCCGGGAGTCCGTCGACGACGAGGTGCATCGCCTCGACGGCGAAGCCCAGCTCGTCGGGCCGAACCGAGAGCGCCGGCTCGTCGATCTGGATGATGCGGACGCCCGGCGTCGAGGAGGGCCTCGACTTCCTTCCGGACCTCGCGGGCGAGGCGCGAGGCAGCGTCCCGCGGTCCGGGTAGTGGTCGTCGAAGGACCAGTCCATCAGCGTGTACGGTCCCGTCAGCATCCCCTTCACCGGGCGCGTCGTGAGCGACTGCGTCCACCGCCACCAGTCGACCGTCATGGGACCCGGGCCAGCGCACGGGCCGACCATCACCGGCTTGTGGTAGTAGCGGTTTCCGTACGAGCGGACGAGGCCGCCCCGGGCGAAGCCGGGCATCGTCTCGGCGAAGTGCGCGACCATGTCTCCGCGGTACTGCTCGCCGTCCACCAGGACGTCGAGGCCGAGCTCCTCCTGGGTCCGCGACCCAGAACTCCGGTCGCCTGGCGCTCCAGCGCGATCGAGCTCGGTCCGCGTGATGGCGTTGCGCGTGGCCTGGGCGCCGGGCCTCTGATCGAGATAGTCGGGCTTCGGGAAGCTGCCGACGGTGGAGGTGGGCAGGACCGGCAGGTCCAGGCCGAGACTTCCGGAGCTTCGCGCGACTCATCGGGGCCTCCCGTCGCGTCCCGCGTGCTCGCGCGCGATCGCGACCATGTTCTCGAGCTTCGCCTGCGCCCGGGCTCTCGGCAGAGCTCGAGCCCGCAGGACGGGCCGAGCGCCCACCGGCCCCGGAGCCCGGCAGCGCGCGGTCGAGGATCCGGAGGAGCGCGTCGCGCGCCTCGAGCTTCGTGTTCCGCCCGTCGACGACGCCCGAGGACGACGGCTTCGCGGCGCGCCGGCCTCCGCGATCCGGTCCGCCAGCTTGGGCCGTAGGTGAGGTCGAGCCCGACCGACGTCGACGGGCATCGCCATGAGCTCGTCCCAGAGCGGGAGCGCGTCGCCGAAGAAGGTGTAGAGCGCCAGGTGCGCGTGCCCGCGCGCCGCCGCCAGCGTGGCGAGCCCCTCCCGGACGAGGTCGGCGTGCTCGGGGTGCCGGAGGAGATAGGGCTCGTCCACCTGGATCACGCGCGGCGCCCGCGTGGACGAGGTCGGCGACCTCGTGGGCGAGGACCTCCGCGTAGGCGCGCGCAAGCTCTCGCCGGTTCTCGGTAGCCGCCCTCCAGGATGGAGCCGCAGGCCAGGCTGAACGGCCCGGTCGAGGACGGGCTTCACGACCCGGTCCGTCGCGGCGCGCGGCGACCTCGAACTCGCGGCGGAGCACGGGCTCGCGGCGGCGGATGCGCCTCAGACACCACCGGCTGGCGGAAGTAGAAGTTCGTGTCGAAGTAGCGGAGGAGGCCGTTGATCTGCGATCCCCTCGCAGTGCCGGGCCAGGTGCGAGATGGGGTCGTACCAGCGCACCTGGCCATCGGTCACGACGTCGAGGCCGACCGCGGTCTGCTCCCGGACCACCTGCTGCGCGACCTCGTCCTCCACCGCGTCGCCACTCGGCGTCGGAGATCTCGCCACGCTCGCTGCTGCGCGTAGGCCCGCCGGTGGCGCTGGGTCTCCGGGCTGTCGCCTATGCGCGGGTAGGAGCCCGCGCTCGACAGGATCAGCTCCATCACGCCTCCGTCTCGTTCTCCGGGATGGCTTTCCGGCCTCCGAAACCCTCGTCGAGGCCGTGCCAGAACCGGATCCGCTTCTCACCATACCGCCAGCACAGAGTTGACCTCGCGCCCGCGCACGAGGCCCAGGAAGTCCACCAGCCCGAGCTCGAGGTCCTTGGGGACGCCGCCGGTGGCAAGGAGCTCCGCCAGGCCGGCCCGCAGCTCGCGGTTGGCCTTGTCGATACCCGACCCGGCGGGCGCGCCACCACTCGTGGCCGGAGCCGCATGCCGCCAGCCAGCACCACCTCGCGCTGGGCGGCCTCGAGCGCCGCTCGGAGCCGGGCGGCCTCCGCCTGGGCGTCCATCACCCGCGCCATCAGCGATCTCGAGCCGAGGGATGAGCGCCTCGACCGCGCGGACCGTGAAGTACCGCTTCGGCTCTTCGCCCACCCGTCCCCTGCCTATCCGCGGTTCCGCGTCTGGCCGCGTCGCTATCGGCGAAGGTCCTTGAGACCTGCGAGGTCCCTGCGCGGCGTCCCGTGAGCGTGTCCGCGATGCCGCTCCATGCACTGAGCGCGCTCCGGGGGCGCGTGCCCTCGACCGACCAGGCCAGGAGCTCCACGGGATGATAGGCGCGCACCGCGCAGGCCGCGGTCGGCGAGTCCCCGACGGAGCTGGAGGAGGCATCCGGGTTCCCGCTCGCGACGACCGCCGGCGCCGCGTGCCGCGATCCGGTCGAGCTTCCGATCGAGCAGCTGCCCGGCGATCTCCGGCTCCATGAGGTTGTAGACGCCGGCCGACCCGCAGCAGAGAGTCGGACTCTGAGAGCTCCACGAGCCGGAGCTCCGGGATCGCGCGCAGGATGAGCGCGCGGCGCCTCCGGACGCGCTGGCCGTGGGCGAGGTGGCAGGGCTCGTGGTAGGTCACGGTGAGGTCGAGCGGTCGCTCGAGGGCCCGGCAGGTGCTCCGCGAGGAGCTCGCTGACGTCGCGCACGCGCGCGGCAAGCGCGAGCTGCCCGCGGGTCGTCGCCGAGGAGATGCCCGTAGTCGCGGAGCGTCGCGCCGCAGCCCGCGGCGTTCGTGACGATCCAGTCGGCTTCTGCGAAGGGCGCGCCACGTTGCGCCGGGCGAGCGCCCGCCCGGCGTGCCCGGTCGCCCCAGTGGAGGTGGAGCGCGCCGCAGCAGCCCTGCCCCGAGGCACGACGACCCGGTATCCGGCGCGCGCCAGCGAGGCGCACGGTCGCGCGAGTTGACCTCGGGGAAGAGCAGCGACTGGACGCATCCCTCCAGGACCGCGACCGTCCCGCGAGGTGAGCCGCTCGGCGGGAGCGTCTCGGCCGGCGAGCCGATCCGCCGGAGCGGCGGAGAGCGTCGGGAGCAAGCGCTCCATCGCGCCGAGCCGCGGGAGGCGCCGCAGGAGCCCGCTCCTCGCGACGAGGCGCTGGAGCCCGCTGCGCTGATAGAGCCTCGTCAGGGTGAGCAGCCGCGCGAGCCGCTGCCGCTCGGGGAACACGCCCAGGAGAAGCTGCCCAGGATCCGCCGGCCGAGGGGCCGCGGCACCTGCCGCTCGATCTGCCCGCGCGTCTCCTCGATCAGGCGCCCGAACGGGACGCCGGCGGGGCACGCGCGTCTCGCACGCCCGGCAGCCGAGGCACCGGTCCATGTGGAGGACGAAGTTCTCGGTCAGGCCGATGCGGCCTTCGGCCGCGGCGCGCATCAGGTAGACGCGCCCGCGCGGGGAGTCCATCTCCTGACCGAGCACCCGGTAGGTCGGGCACTGGGGCAGGCAGATGCCGCAGTGCATGCAGTCGAGGATGCCTCCCAGTCCGGCGGCTCCTGGCCGTCGAAGGCGCCGACCGGCCGCGGACACGCGTGCGCCGGCCTCGGGCCCGGCGGTTCCCGCGGCATGCGTCGTCGCCACCTGGATGCCTCCCACGTAGCGGCCGGGATTCAGGACGCCCGCGGTCGAGCTCCGCTTCGACGGCGGCGCATCGGCTCGATGGCGGGGCCGACGTCGCCCCAGACGTCGAGAGTCGGCAGTGCCGCGGCCGGCGCATGCTCCACGACGCAGGTTCCGTCGAGCGGGGCGAGGCGACTCTCGGACGCGTGCCACGAGAAGTCGAGCGCGGCGGCCGCGTCGATGGGCAGGACGGCGGCGTGGAGCACCCCATCGCCACGTCGATGCGTGGCCCGGAGGCGCCGTCGAGGGCCGGAGCGGCCTCGACCGCCCGCAGCGCCTTGACGGCGTCGCTCGGGCGGGTTCCGATTCGCAGCGAAAGATGCTGCCGCCGGATTCCTCCGACCACGTGACCTCGGCGATCCGGCGCCACCAGGCGTCGGCGTCCGGGACCTCGATCGCCGCAGCTTCCCGACCGGCCGCAGAGGTCGGCCAGCCGCGCGCCCTGGGCGCGGACCGCCTCGGGCACGCTGCCGATGGTCACGGCGAGGGCGGCGCTCGGGAGCTCGGACTCCCCGAGCGCGCGGAGCGCGCCGGCGGTCACGATCTGGCAGCGGCTCAGCACGACCGACGTGTCGCGCGCGCTCGAGGGCGGCGTCGAGCGCCGCCTTCCGGCGCTCGCGAAGCCGAAGGCCCAGCTCCGCTCCTCGGCCGGCCTCGGGTGGAGGCGGAGGTGCGCCTCACCACGACGCCGAGCGTGCCCGAGGGCGCCCACGTGGAGCTTCGGGGATGTCGTAGCCGCTGACGTTCTCTCGACCACGCGCCGCCGCCCCTGACGATCGTGCCGTCGGCTCGGACCACGGTGAGGCCCAGCAGGAGATCGCGCATCGTCCCAGTACCGCGCGCGGTAGAGTCCGGCCGCGCCGGTGGCGATCAGATCCCCCGATGGTCGAGATCTCGGGATGCAGGCCGGGTCGAGGGGGACGAACTGACGGTGCGGGCCAGGATGGCGTCGAGCCCGTCCAGCGTGGCGCCACCCTCGACCGAGGGCGTCGAGGTCCGGCGGCTCGTGGGCGAGGATGCGGTCGAGCCGGCGCGAGCGACAGCACGACGTCGAGCCGGCGCGGAGGCGCGCCCCAGCCGAGGCGGGCGCGCCGCGACCGGCAGGCCACGGCGAGCCCGTGGGCGCTCGCCAGCGCGAGGACGCGGCTCACGCCGGCCACGGTGCGTGGGCTCGACGACGAAAGCGCGGACGCACACCCGCCACGGCTCGGGTACCCGCGCGGCGGCCCCGAGCGACCGTTCCCCGGCGCGACCGCCTCGGCGAGCTCGCGCCCATGTCCGCGGGTCAGGCTAGACCCACATGCCCTCCGGCACCGGCTTGCCCGCGCCGGCCGGCAGCCGTACGGGCGTGCAGGCGTGCTGCCCGGACGGGGAACACCTTCTGGGGAGTTCATGAGCCCGCGCGGGTCGAAGACCCGGCGGACCGCGTGCATCACCTCGAGGTCGTCCTCGATTGAACAGGAGCGCCAGCTTCTCGGCCTTGTCCAGGCCGACGCCGTGCTCGCCGGTCACCGTCCCGCCGAGGTCGATGCAGGCGTGGAGGATCTCCTCGTTCGCCTCGAGCGCGCGCTCGAACTCGCCGGGATCCGCTCGTCGTAGCAGATCATCGGATGGAGGTTCCCGTCCCCGGCGTGGAACACGTTGGCGACGACGAGCCCGTGGCGGGCGGCGATCGCCTGGATCTGCGCCATCACGATCGGCAGCTTCGAGCGCGGCACCACCGCGTCCTGCAGCACGTAGTTGTGCGTGATGCGCCCGCACGCGCCGGCCGCTTCCTTGCGCCCCTTCCAGAGGAGCGCGCTCGGCGTCGTCCCGCGCGACGCGCATCGTCGAGGAGCCCATCTCGCGGCAGATGCGGGCGACCGCCTCGGCCTGCACCTCGACCTCGGCGCGCGGCCCGTCGAGCTCGATCAGGAGCACCGCCTTCGCCTCGGTCGGATAGCCCGCGTGGACGCCCGCCTCGACCGCCCGGATGATCGGCTCGTCCATCGCCTCGAGCGCGGCCGGGACGATGCCCTCGGCGATGATCGCGGACACCGCGGCCGAGGCGATCTCGATCGAGTCGAAGGTCGCGACCGCGGTTCGCACCGCCTCGGCGGCTCGCGTCAGCTTCACGACGACCTTGGTGACGACGCCGAGCGTGCCTCCGAGCCCGACCGCGATTCCCGCGAGGTCGTATCCCGGCCGGTCCGCCACGGCGCCGCCGAGCGTCAGGACCTCTCCCGCGCCCGTGACCAGCTCGAGGCCGAGGACGTGGTGCGCCACGTTGCCGTACTTGAGCGCGTGCGGGCCGCCGGCGTTGGTGGCGACGTTCCCGCCGATCGAGGAGACCATCTGGCTCGAGGGATCGGGGGCGAAGAAGTAGCCTCGGCTCTCCACGCGCGCGTCAGGGCCAGGTTGATCACGCCCGGCTCCACCACGGCGTAGCGGTTCCGGACGTCCACCTCGAGGATGCGGTCCATGCGGTTGACGCCGATCATCACGCCGCCCCTCGGCGCGATCGCTCCGCCGATGAGCCCGGTGCCCGAGCCGCGAGGGATGATCGGGACGCCGCGCCTCAGGCACCGGCGCACGACGCCCGCCACCTCCGCGGCCGACCGCGGGAGCACGACGAGGTCGGGCATGCCCTTGTAGTAGACGAGCATGTCGCACTCGTAGACCAGACGCTGCGTCCGCGGCGGAGACGATCCCGTCACGGCCCACGATCTCGCGGAGGGCGTCTAGCAGGCGGTGGTCCATGCGTGTCTCCGGAGTCACGTCGGCGGCGGTCGCTTCCGGACGGCACGGGCGCCGCGCCCGGATCGCGCCGGGGCGCCCTGTCGGTGTGGCGCCGCCCCTCAGCGGATCGTCCAGGTGTCGCCGGACGTCAGCAGCCGGGCGATGTCGCCGGGGCCGCGCTCGGACACGGCGCGCTTCTCCTGGTCGGCGATGAGGTCCTCGTAGATGGGCGCCTCGACCTGCGGCGAGGACGCCGACCGGGACCGGGAACTGAGGGCTGACCAGGCTCGCCGAGCACCAGGGCCGAGGCGAGTGTCGGTCTGGTCGTGGACCCAGAGCCGCTCGATCGGCGTCACCGGCCGTTGACGACCACCGGCGGCCTGACACCGTCCAGCACGAGGCCCTTCCGGGCGTGGGCGGGACCGAAGAGGAGCGGCTTCCCGTGCTCGACCCTGAGCTCGTGCTCGACCTTCGACTCGCGGTCGTAGAGGATGCCCCACGCCATGTCGTTGTAGATGTTGCAGTTCTGGAGGATCTCCACGAAGGCGGCGCCGCGGTGCGCGGCGGCGCCGCTTGAGCGTCTCCTCCATGTGGGCGATGTTCCGGTCCACCGTGCGCGCGACGAAGCGTCGCCCCGACGCCCAGCGCGAAGGCGCACGGGTTGATCGGGCCGGTCCGCCGAGCCCATCGGCGTCGACTTGGTCATCTTCCCGAGCTCGCTGGTCGGCGAGTACTGGCCCTTGGTCGAGCCCGTAGATCCGGTTGTTGAAGAGCAGGATCGTGAGATTCACGTTGCGGCGGAGGACGTGGAGCAGGTGGTTGCCGCCGATGGAGAGCCCGTCGCCGTCCCCGGTGACCACGAAGACCTTGAGGTCCGGCCGCGCGAGGCGCGAGGCCCGTCGCGATCGCGGGCGCCCGGCCGTGGATCGTGTGGAACCCGTAGGTGTTCATGTAGTACGGGAACCGGCTCGAGCAGCCGATCCCGGAGATGAACACGATGTCCTCCCGGGGGACGCCGAGGTCGGGCATCATCTTCTGGACGGTCGACAGGATCGCGTAGTCCCCGCAGCCCGGGCACCAGCGCACGTCCTGGTCGGACTCGAAGTCCTTCTTCGTGTAGCGGTGGTGCCTGCGGCGCGTTCGTGCCTGTGCTCATCAGGTTGCCCCTCGAGCCAGCTGGTGTGATCGCGCTCGACGAGGTCCTGCGTCGGCTGAGCGGCACGCCCCGCACGCGGTTGAAGCCGACGGCGTCCACCAGGTACTCCGCACGCAGGACGCCGCGACGAGCTGGCCCGCTGTTGATCTCCGGCACGAGCACGCGTCGGTACTGGCGCAGGATCTGGCCGAGGTCGGGCGGGAGCGGGTTCAGGTGCCGGAGGTGGATGCTGGCAACGGACTGCCCGCCGTCTGGGCTTCCTCGACGGCCGCGGTGATCGTGCCGTACGTCCCGCCCCACCCGACCACCAGGAGGTCGCCGCCCGCCGGGCCGTTGATCGTGGTGGGCGGGATCTCCTGCGCCACCCGTCGGACCTTCTCGCGCCCGCAGCCGCACCATCAGGTCGTGGTTGTCCGGGTCGTAGGACACGTTGCCGGTGACGTCCTGCTTCTCGAGGCCGCCGATGCGGTGCTCGAGACCCGGCGTGCCCGGACGCACCCACGGCCGCGCCAGCGTCGCCTCTTCCCGCGCGTACGGTTGGAAGCCCTCCGGCTCGGTGCGGAAGTGGACGGCGATGTCCGGGAGGTTCTTCGGGTCGGGGATCGAGCCATGGCTCGGCGCCGTTCGCCAGGTAGCCGTCCGACAGGACGATCACCGGGACCATGTACTTAGACCGCGATCCGGATCGCCTCGTAGGCGACGAAGAAGCAGTCGCCGGGCGTTGCCGGGGCGATGACCACCACCGGGCACTCGCTGTTGCGGCCGTAGAGCGCCTGCATCGAGGTCGGCCTGCTCGGTCTTCGTCGGGAGGCCGGTGGACGGCCCGCCCCGCTGGATGTCGAAGACCACGATGGGCAGCTCCGCCATCACGGCGAGGCGCGATGCCCTCGGACTTGAGCGCGAGGCCCGGTCCGCTGGTCGCGCAGAGCCCGATGCGCGCCGCCGAAGGCCGCGCCGATGACCGCGCCCACCGCCGCGATCTCGTCCTCCGCCTGGAACGTGCGGACGTGGAAGCGCTTGTGCAGCGACAGCTCGTGCAGGATGTCGCTGGCGGGCGTGATGGGATAGGCGCCGTAGACCACCGGCAGCCCGGTCCGCTGCGCCGCCGCCAGGATGCCCCACGCGAGCGCGCGGTTGCCGGTCATGCTCCGGTACACGCCGGGCGCCATCTCGGCCGGCTCGACGCCGTAGCACTCGCCGAAGATCTCCGCGGTCTCGCCGAAGTGGTAGCCGGCCTTGAGCGCGCGCGTGTTGGCCTCGGCCACGTCGGCGTTCTTCGTGAAGCGCTTCTTGATCCAGTCGAGCGTCGGCTCGATCGGCCGCGTGTAGATCCACGAGACCGAGCCCGAGCGCGAAGAAGTTCTTGCAGCGGTCCTTCTTCCTTCGCGTTCAGCGGGAGGCCGGCGAGGCCGTCGATCGTGAGCCGCGTGATGTCGATCTTGTGGGTGCGGTACCGCTCGTCCAGCGTCGGGTCCTCGAGCGGGTTCGTCGCGTAGCCGGCCCGGTCGAGGTTCTTCTTCTCGAAGGCGCTCGTGTTCAGGATGAGGAGCCCGCCCTCCTTCAGGTCCGACAGGTGGACCTTGAGGGCGGCGGGATTCATCGCCACGAGGCAGTCGAGGCGGTCGCCCGGGGTGTAGACCCGTCGGCTTGCCGAACTGGAGCTGGAAGCTCGACACGCCGAAGAGCGTTCCGGCGGGGCGCGGATCTCGGCCGGGAAGTTGGGCAGCGTCGAGATGTCGTTGCCGGCCCAGGCCGCCTCGCTCGTGAACTGCTCGCCGGTCAGCTGCATGCCGTCGCCCGAATCCCCGCGAAGCGCACGACGGCGCGATCAGGATGCGCCTCGGCTTGACGGGGGTCGGCGCGGTGGCCGTGGTTTGGCTCATCGGACCTTCAGTCTCCTTGCGTCGGATGAAGCTCTCGAACGGGCCGGCGCGATGGTCGGCGGGGACCAGGCGACAGGGCGTCACCCGCTCCGGAGCACACGGCGCACATGCGTGACCAAGCGCTCGCCCCATCGCAATAAGTTATGGACGCCGTCCCCGCCGCCTGGTAGCGCTCCGACCCGTCACAGGACACCAGGTCGCGGCCGCGGCGGTCCATCGCGCGTCACGGCCGGGCGCCCGCCGCGCAGGCGCTGGGCGCCTCGCCGTCTCCGGCCTTCCGGGAGCAGCGTCGATGAAGCGGTCCACCGCGGGCGGCAGGCGCTTGCCGCTTCCGGTGGATGATGGCGATGGGCACGGACCAGGCCGCCGATCGCCAGCGGCACGGCGCCGAGCATCGGATCCCGACCTCCTTGGCGACCGCCGGCCGGGGCAGGATGCGCACCGGCGGCGATGGCGATCGCCTGCTTGATCGTCTCGATGTTGTCGAACTGCATGACGACCTCGCACGCGCACTCCCGCCTGCCGGAGCACGCGGTCGATGGCCCGCCGGATCGGCAGGTCGTGGTCGAAGGCCACGAACGGCTCGCCCTGGAGGTCGGCGCGCCTGCGCGCTCCGGCGGCGGGCGAGAGCCGGTGGCTCGGGTGGCAGACGAGCACCATCGGGCTCCTCGCGGAGCGGCAGCACCTCGAGCGCCCGGCTCGCCGGGGGTACGAGAGGATCCCGAGGTCGGCCTCGTCCCCAGCACCGCGTCGACCACCTTGTGAGGGTGCAGGCACTCGAGCGGGACCCGCGCGTTGGGGTACATCGCCATGAACGGCTGCATGTGGCGGCTCATGTCGTGGAGTCCGACCGAGTAGATCGCCGCGACGCGGACGGTGCCCTCGACACGCTGGCGCGAGGTTGCGAGCTCCGACCGGGCGCGGTCGAAGTCCGCCAGCAAGGTCCGGCAGGCCTCGTAGAAGGTCCCGCCCCTCCTCGGTCGCCTGGAGCGGCCCGCCGGGAGCGGTCAGGAGCTGGACGTCGAGGTCGGTCTCGAGCTGCTGGATTGCCTGGCTCGCCGCCGACTGGGTGACGCCGCTGAGCGCGCCGCCGCGGGAGATGCTCGAAGGCGCACGACGTCACGAGTAGAGCTTGAGCGTCTCGATCTGCACGCCTCTGAAACTACACCATTAGGACTCCTAATGCAGCGATTTCTTGCTTTTGGCCTTGGCTAATGCTCAGCGCTGCGGTAGTCTCCTGCCACCGGCCTTGTCGCCGGATTGTTCGCGGAGGCCGGCGAAGGCTGCCGCACGCGGGTGACCGCCAGAGTGACTCGATGACGACATCCGGAATGCCGCCGCCGGCGCAAGGCTCTCTACGATCCACGGCACGAGCACGACGCGTGCGGCGTCGGCTTCGTCGCGGACCTCAAGGGACGCAAGTCGCACACGATCGTCGCGCAGGCGCTGACCGTCCTGAAGAACCTCCTCCACCGGGGGCCTGCGGCTGCGAGCCGAACACGGGCGACGGCGCCGGGATCCTCATCCAGATGCCCGACCGCTTCCTCCGGCGGGAGTGCGCCCGCCTCGAGATTCCCTGCCCGGTCCGGGCGAGTACGGGTGCGGACTCGTGTTCCTGCCCCGGGAGACGGCTCCGCGCCACCGGGTCAGGCGCTGCTCCACTCGATCGTCGAGCACGAGGGCCAGCGGCTCATCGGCTGGCGCGATGTCCCGACGGATGACTCTCTCCTGGGGGCGACGGCGCGCTCGGTCGAGCCCGTGATCAAGCAGGTCTTCGTGGGCCAGGAGTCCGACGACGTGCTGGACCGCGAGCACTTCGAGCGGAGAGCTCTACATCGATCCGGAAGCTCTTCGAGAAGGCCATCGCGGCGGCCGACGTGCGCGAGCAGACGTTCGCCTACCTGCCGAGCCTCTCGTGCAACACGATCATCTACAAGGGCATGCTGAGCGCCGATCAGATCGAGTCCATGTACCCGGACGTGACGGATCCGGACGTGGAATCCGCGCTGGCGCTCGTGCACCAGCGGTTCAGCACCACACCTTCCCATCCTGGCCGCTGGCACACCCTTACCGGTACGTCGCGCACAACGGCGAGATCAACACGCTCCGGGGCAACATCAACTGGATGCGTGCCCGCGAGGCGCTGTGCCGGTCGAGCGTCTTCGGCGACGAGCTGTGGAAGGTGCTGCCGGTCACCCGGGACGGGCTGTCCGACTCGGCGACGTTCGACAACGTGCTCGAGTTCCTGGTGATGAGCGGCCGTTCGCTGCCGCACGCGATCCTGATGATGATCCCGGAGCCGTGGCAGAAGCACGAGTCGATGAGTCCCGATCGCCGGGCCTTCTACGAGTACCACTCGTCGCTGATGGAGCCCTGGGACGGTCCGGCGTCGATCGCGTTCACCGACGGGACCGTGATCGGCGCGATCCTCGACCGGAACGGCCTCCGTCCCTCGCGCTACTACGTCACCAAGGACGGGCTGGTCGTCATGGCCTCCGAGGTGGGCGTGCTCGACATCCCGCCGGAGAACGTGCTGCATCAAGGAGCGCCTCCATCCCGGCCGGATCTTCCTGGTCGACACGGCGCAGGGCCGGATCGTCGACGACGGGAGATCAAGAGCCAGCTGGCGGCGGCGCCCCTATGCCGATGGCTCCGGGAGAACACGGTCCGCCTGGCCGACCTGCCCCGCGCCGGGCGCTGCCCGCCGCCGATCACGACACGGTGCTCGCAGCGGCAGATCGCGTTCGGGCTACACGCACGAGGACCTCCGGATCCTGCTGGCGCCGATGGCGCAGAACGGCGAGGCCGCTCGGGCTCGATGGGCACCGACACGGCGCTCGCGGTCCTCTCGAACCGGCCGCGCCCGCTTTACGACTACTTCAAGCAGCTGTTCGCCCAGGTCACGAACCCTCCCTGGACCAGATCCGCGAGGAGCTCGGTGACGTCGATGGAGTCCACGATCGGGCCGGAGGGGAACCTCCTGGAGGCCGCGCCGAGGCCTGCCGCCAGATCGTCGATCCCCGATCCCTGTCCTCTCGAACCACGAGGTGGCGCAGCTCCGCCACATCCAGCACCCGTGGTTCAAGGCGACGACGCTGTCCATGATCTACCCGGTGGCGGAGGGCGCGGGCGGGCTGGCGCGAGCCCTCGAGGGCCTCCAGACGGCCGCGAGCCAGGCGATCGCCGAGGGGCACAACATCCTCATCCTGTCGGACCGGGGCATCTCCCGCGACCAGGCGGCGATCCCGAGCCTTCTCGCGACCGGGGCCGTCACCATCACCTCACGCGGCGGGGTGAGCGCACCCGCGCGGGCCTGCGTCCTCGAGACGGGCGACGCGCGCGAGGTGCACCACATGTGCCTCCTGATCGGATACGGCGCGGGGGCGGTCAATCCCTGGGTGGCCTTCGAGACCCTGGACGACATGATCCGCCAGGGCCTCCTGCCGGGAATCGACCACAAGACGGCGGTGAAGCACTACATCAAGGCGCTCAACAAGGGGATCCTCAAGGTCATGGCCAAGATGGGGATCTCCGCGCTCCAGAGCTACTGCGGGGCGCAGATCTTCGAGGCCATCGGCCTCGACAAGGAGACTCGTGGAACGCTACTTCACCGGTACGCTCTCCCGCGTCAGCGGGATCGGCCTCGACGTGGTCGCCGAGGAGGTCCGCCGGCGGCACGAGCACGCGTTCCCGACCCGCCCGGTCGGCCCCGCGGAGCTCGACTGGGGCGGCGAGTACCAGTGGCGCCGCGACGGCGAGTTCCACCTCTTCAATCCCGAGACCGTGCAGAAGCTCCAGCACGCGACGCGGAGCGGCCAGTACCGGATCTTCAAGGAGTACACGCGCGCGGTCGACGACCAGAGCCGGAACCTGGCCACGCTGCGCGGGCTCTTCGGGCTCCGTCCCGCCGAGACGCCGGTTCCGCTCGACGAAGTCGAGTCGGTCGAGGCGATCATCCGGCCACTTCGCCACCGGGGCCATGTCGTACGGCTCGATCAGCCAGGAGGCGCACGAGACCCTGGCCATCGCCATGAACCGCATCGGCGGCAAGTCGAACACCGGCGAGGGCGGCGAGGACTCCGCGCGGTACCGCCGCGAGCCGAACGGCGACTGGCGGCGGAGCGCGATCCACCAGGTGGCGTCGGGGCGCTTCGGGGTGACCAGCGAGTATCTCGTCAACTGCGACGATCTGCAGATCAAGATGGCCCAGGGCGCCAAGCCCGGCGAGGGCGGCCAGCTCCGGGGCACAAGGTCTACCCCTGGATCGCCAAGGTGCGGCACTCGACGCCCGGCGTGGGCCTGATCTCGCCCCCGCCGCATCACGACATCTACTCGATCGAGGATCTCAAGCAGCTGATCCACGATCTGAAGAACGCGAACCCGCGAGCGCGCATCCACGTGAAGCTGGTCGCCGAGGTCGGCGTCGGGACGGTGGCGGCGGGCGTGGCCAAGGCCTTCTCGGACGTCGTCCTCATCTCCGGCCACGACGGCGGCACCGGCGCGTCGCCGCTCACCTCGATCAAGCACGGCGGCGTGCCGTGGGAGCTCGGCCTGGCCGAGACCCAGCAGGTGCTGGTCCTCAACAAGCTGCGGGACCGCATCGTCGTCAGGTGGACGGGCAGCTCAAGACGGGGCGCGACGTGGTCATCGCGCGCCCTGCTCGGCGCCGAGGAGTTCGGCTTCGCGACGGCGCCGCTGGTCGTCATGGGCTGCGTCATGATGCGTGTCTGCCACCTCAACACCTGCCCGGTGGGCATCGCGACCCAGGACCCGGAGCTGCGGAAGCGCTTCACCGGCGCGCCGGAGTTCGTCACCACCTTCTTCCGCTTCATCGCCGAGGAGGTGCGCGAGCTGATGGCGCAGCTCGGCTTCCGGACGCTCGGACGAGATGATCGGCCGGGTCGACCGGCTGGACGTCCGCGCCGCGGTCGACCACTGGAAGGCGCGCGGCCTGGACTTCACGCAGATCCTCCACCGGCCGGCCATGGCGCCCGAGGTGTCCGATCCGGTGCGTCCGGCCGCAGGACCACGGCCTCGAGCGGTCGCTGGACATGACGACGATCGTGCCGCTCTGCCGGCCGGCGCTGGAGTCGCGGACGCCCGTCGACGTGCGCCTCCCCATCCGGAACGTTCACCGGACGGTGGGCACGATCCTCGGATACGAGGTGACCTCGCGGTACGGGGCGGACGGGCTCCCCGACGACACGATCCGGCTCCACTTCACCGGGTCGGCCGGGCAGAGCTTCGGCGCGTTCGTCCCCGGGGCATCACGCTCGTCCTCGAGGGCGACGCCAACGACTACCTGGGCAAGGGCTCTCGGGCGGGAAGATCGTCGCCTTCCCGCCGCGCGAGGCGACGTTCGTCCCTGAGGACAACATCCTGGTGGGGAACGTCGTGCTGTACGGCGCCACGAGCGGCGAGAGCCGTACGTCCGGCGGCGTGGCGGGCGAGCGCTTCGCCGTCCGCAACAGCGGCGCGCTGGCCGTGGTCGGAGGGCGTCGGGCGACCACGCGTGCGAGTACATGACCGGCGGGCGGGTCGTGGTCATCGGCCGCACGGGCCGGAACTTCGCGGCCGGGATGTCGGCGGGGTCGCCTACGTCCTCGACCGGCGGGCGACTTCCGGCACCGCTGCAACCTCGGCATGGTCGACGTCGAGCCGCTCGTCCAGGACGAGGACGTTCAGGAGGTCAGGACCTCCTGCGGCGGCACGTCCGCTACACGGACAGCGCGGTGGCCGCCGAGCATCCTCGCCGACTGGCCGGCCGCGCAGCCGCGCTTCGTCAAGGTCATGCCGCGGGACTACAAGCGCGCCCTCGCCGCGATGCGCCGCGCCCGGGAGGAAGGGATCCCGTGGGAGCGGGCCGTCATGGAAGGGGCCCACGGCTGAGCCGGATGGGCAAGGTCACCGGCTTCCTCGAGTTCGCGCGCGACAAGCAGCCCTACCGGCCGGTCGCCGAGCGCCTCCGTGACTGGCGGCAGGTCATGCTGCCCTGGCCCGTGCCGAAGCTGGAGACGCAGGCAGCGCGCTGCATGGACTGCGGCATTCCCTTCTGCCACCAGGGGTGTCCGCTCGGGAACCTGATCCCCGACTGGAACGACCTCGTCTACCGGAACGACTGGCGGGAGGCGATCGACCGGCTCCACGCCACGAACAACTTCCCGGAGTTCACGGGGACGCTCTGCCCCGCCCCGTGCGAGGGCGCGTGCGTCCTCGGGATCAACGACGACCCGGTGACGATCAAGCCGATCGAGCTCGCGATCGTCGACCGGGCGTTCGCCGAGGGCTGGATCGTCCCCGAGCCGCCGGCGGTCCGGACCGGGAAGCGCGTCGCCGTCGTGGGCTCCGGGCCGGCCGGGCTCGCCGCAGCCCAGCAGCTCTGCCGCGCGGGCCACGAGGTCACGCGTGTTCGAGCGCGCCGACCGGATCGGCGGGCTCCTGCGGTACGGGATCCCCGAGTTCAAGATGGAGAAGCGCGCGCTCGACCGGCGCCTCGACCATGATGCGGGCCGAGGGCGTGGAGTTCGTGACCGGGCCGACGTGGGCGTCGACGTCGATCCCGAGCGCCTGCGCCAGGAGCACGACGCGCTGCTCCTGACCGGGGGCGCGTGCCAGGCGCGCGACCTCGTCCATCCCGGGCCGCGAGCTCGACGGCATCCACTTCGCGATGGAGTTCCTTCCTGCTCCAGAATCGGCGCTGCGAGGGCGACGTCGATCCCCGACGCGGACTTCATCACCGCGCGCGACAAGCACGTGGTGATCCTGGGCGGCGGCGACACGGGCGCGGACTGCCTCGGCACCGTGCACCGCCAGGGCGCCCGCTCGGTCCACCAGATGGAGATCCTGCCGCGGCCGCCGGACCAGCGGGCGCCCGACAACCCGTGGCCCCAGTACCCGAACGTCTACCGGGTCTCGTCGGCCCACGAGGAGGGCGGCGAGCGCGTCTACGCCGTCGTCGACGAAGCGCTTCCTCGGCGACGACCGCGGGCGCGTCGCGCGCGCTCGAGGCCGTGCGGGTCGAGGTCGCCCGCGAGGCCGGGCGGCCGGTCTTCCGCGAGATGCCCGGCTCGGAGCACACGATGCCGTGCGACCTGGTCCTCCTGGCGATGGGCTTTCTCGGGCCGGAGCGCCACGGGATGCTCGAGAAGCTCGGCGTCCGGCTCACCGAGCGCGGCAACGTGTGGCGCGACGCCAGCTGGATGACGAGCGTTCCCGGCGTGTTCACCGCCGGCGACATGCAGCGCGGGCAGTCCCTGATCGTCTGGGCGATCGCCGAGGGCCAGGCGCGGCCCGGGGCGTCGACCAGTTACCTCATGGGCCGCTCGGACCTTCCCACTCCCTCGCCTGGCCCTGTCGCGGCGTCTCGGCATTCCTCCCAGCCCGGAGACTGGCTGGAGGGCCAGAACCGTGCGCGGAGGCGCAGGCCCCCTCGGTCTCCGTCGATGAAATTCTCATGGCTCGATCGCGTTGCCCCTGGCGCGCCCTGAGCAGCGGGCGCCGACAGGCCTGCCGGGGCACGAGGACCGACCCGAAAGCGCCGCGCCAGGCGCGCAGCGATCGAGCGGGGGCTTTGCCGCCTGAGCCGCCGTCCGGTGACCGGACGAGGAGCCACGCCGGGCTAGGGAGCGGCGCCGCGCCAGAGCGCGTGGCCGACGAAGAACGGGCCGGGCGTCTGGATGAACTCGGCGGTCTGCGCCGTCCGGCGCATCGTCTGCACGAGGTGCGAGGCGGGTGGAGCTCCCGGCCCGACGAGTCCGATCACGAAGTCGTTGTCGTGCGTGTCGAGGCCGTGGCAGGCCAGAGCGGACGTCGTGGGCGAGGTCTGCCTCGCCGTACGTCGCGGCCCAGCACGGCGTGCTCCTTGAGGATCGCCCCCTGCTCCTGCGGCGTGAGCCAGCGCGAACGTCCCGGTCCGGCGGAGGGGTACCAGATCGCCCAGGGCCACTCCAGGCGAGGGCGGTCCGGCGCGGGCGGCCGAGCAGCCAGTCATCGAGATCGGCCTCGTAGCCGCTCGAGTACGTGCGTCCGAACATCGTGAGCTCGGGCTTCCGCCGGAGCCCAGGAACGGCTCGGTTCCGAGGAGCTCGCGCCACCGGCCCACGAAGAACGCGGGGTCCTCCGCGATGCCGAGCACGGCCACGCCGAGTGGATCGCTCGCGTCCGCGTAGAGCACGCCCTCGACGCGCGCGCGCTCCGAGCGCCTGGGTGAGCCGCTTCGGGTCGTCGCAGTCGCCGAACGCCTGGAGCTGCATGTAGAGGCGACGCGTCGACGTCTGATTGTTGGCCCCGTGCTCCCTGGACGTCGACCCGGCCGCTCATCCGGCTGCGCCATGCCCCTGCCCTCCGCCGTCAGCCTCGCCGGGGCCGGCTCCGGCGACAGCCCCGCTCGCTGGTGCTCCCGCACGAGGCCCGCCTTCCGCACGCCGACGTCGAGGTGGTCCCAGGGCATCGTCTCGTCGATCGGCCGCTCCCGGTGCGTGTAGAAGTCAGGATCGCCCGCCACTCGCGAAGGGCCGTGCGCCAGTCGCCCTCGCGGCGCGCCGCGTCCTCGAGGAAGTCCGCGACCCGGCGATCCCCGCGCGCGAGGAGCGCCTGAGGAACGCCTCGCGCGGGTTCTCGTGGAGGACGCGCACGTTGTGAAGGCGGCGGACCCCGGCCTTGATGGTGCGGAGCTTCGACTCAGCCGGTTCACCGGATCGAAGGCGGCCCACTGGAACGGCGTCCACGGCTTCGGCACGAAGGAGCTGATCGACAGGGTGAGCCGGCCGAACGGGCTCGCCCTGCGTCGACGCCACCTTGAGCCGCGCCAGGAGACGCGCGGCGAGATCGGGGATGGCCTCGATGTCCTCGTCCGTCTCGGTCGGCAGCCCGATCATGAAGTAGCACTTGAGGTTCGGGATGCCGTGCTGGCGGACCAGGTCGCAGGCCTCGTAGAGCTGCGCGTCGGAGATGTCCTTCCGGATGACGTGCCGGAGCCGCTCGGTCCCGGCCTCGGGGGCGACCGTCAGCGTCCGGTGGCCGCCCCGGCGCAGCGACGAGACCAGCCCTCGGTCAGGCTGTCGGCGCGGATCGACGAGATCGAGACCTCCGAGCCCCTCCTCCTCGAGCACCTGCATGAGCCCGCCGATCCAGGGATAGTCGGACACGCACGCGCCGACGAGCCCGACCCGGTCCGAGTCCTTCTTGATCTCGCGCACCGTCTCCCGCAGGGCGTCCGAGGCTGCGATGGCGCACGGGCCGGTAGATCTGCCCTTCCAGGCAGAACCGGCACCCGCGCCCGCACCCTTCCCGACCTCGAGGAGCGCCAGGTGGCCGTACTCGGCGTTCGGCGTTCTGAGGAGTGACATCGTCGGAACTCGTCGACCTTCCGCAGGCGCCGCTTCGTCACCACCGCCGGCACGCTACTTCCGGGCCGCACCTCCGCGACCTGGCCGTCGTCGCGATAGGAGACCGCGTAGCGCTGCAGGCACGTAGATCCCTGGAGCGGCGCCAGGCGGTCAGGAGGTCGTCTCTCCGGCGGGCGCCGAGCGGCACCGCGCCGAAAGTCTCCCGGTAGGCGGCCACGATCTCGCCGACGATCTCCTCGCCCTCCCCACCACCACGAAGTCCATGAAGGGCGCGACGGGCTCCGGGTTCGCGAAGGCGCACACCCCGCCCATCAGGATGAAGGGGATCCTCGGGCCGACGCTGCTCGGGCCGCGCGGGATTCCCGCGCTCCGGAGGAGCCGGAGGGTGTTGATGTAGTCCCCTCGTACGTGATCGAGAAGCCGACCAGGTCGAATTCCGAGAGGGCCGCTTGGACTCCAGCGAGAAGGGCTGGGTGCTGGTCCGCTGGTACTCGAGGGATGTCCCCGGGGTCCGGCAGGAACACGCGCTCGCAGACGACGTCGGGGAGCTCGTTCAGGTGCCAGTAGATGGTCTGGAAGCCGAGGTTCGACATCCCCACGGCGTAGGTATTCGCGGTAGACGAGGGCGAACGCGACCCGGCCTCCCAGTCCTTCCGGATGGTGCCGGTCTCCTGCGAGAGAAGGCGGTCAGCTTTTTCCTTGAGACTCCAGGACCATGCGACATCACAGCCTAACAGACGGCGAGAGCGAGGGCAAGGAACCGCCCGTTCTCGCGAGGCCTCGCACTGGCGCGCGCGGTGCGGCGAACCGTGAAGGATGCGGTACGCTACCGGCGGCCGGGCACCAGCGGCGCCGGTCTTGCCGCGGTGGCGACGTCCTGCGCCATGGAGAGCCGCTCGACCTCCACCTCTCGAAGTCGGTCTGGGAAGTCGCGGTGCGCCGGGCCTCCTCGTAGGAGACCATGCCCTTCTGGTACCACTCGATCGCGCTCTGGTTGAACGACTGCATGCCGTACGCGTCCCAGCCCTCGGCGATCACCTGGGAGAGCTGGGCCGTGCGGCTCTGCTCCTCGATGCATCGCTGAACGGTCAGCGTTCCGACGAGGATCTCCACCGCGGGGATGAGGCCAGGCTCGTCCGACCGCTGCATGAGCCGCTGCGAGACGACGCCCCGGAGCACCTGTCCGAGCTGCTGGCGGATCTGGCGCTCGTAGTCCGGAGGAACTGCGAGATGATCCGGTTGACCGTCTCCGCCGCCGTGATCGTGTGGAGCGTCGAGAGGACGAGGTGGCCGGTCTACCGCCAGCGTAGCACCGCCGACATCGTCTCGAGATCGCGCATCTCGCCCACCATGACCACGTTGGGGTCCTGGCGGAGGCAGATCCGGAGCGCCTCGGCGAATGCGGGCGCGTCCATCCCCACCTCGCGCTGGGTGACGATGCTGCCGCCGTCCTCGAAGAGGTACTCGATCGGGTCCTCGATCGTCACGATGTGATCGGTCCGATGGTGGTTCATGTGGTTCACCATCGAGGCGAGCGTCGTCGTCTTGCCCGACCCGCGGGGCCCGTCACGAGGACGAGTCCCCTGGGCTCCATGGCCAGCTTCGCCACGGCCGGGGGCAGAGTGGAGCTCCTCGAACGTGGGCGGCTCGTAGGGCAGACGCGAGAGCGCGATGCCGATGTTGGCCAGGCCCGGAAGATGCTGGCCCGGAAGCGGCCGATTCCGGCCACGGTGTACTGGACGTCCACGCCCCGTCGCGCTCGAAGCGCTGGCGCTGGAGGTTGTTGATCATCGCGCCGACCATCTGCTCGAGGTCCTTGCCGTCCAGGAGCGGCCAGTTTTCCAGGCGCATCAGATGCCCGCGCACCCGGAGCACGGGATGCTGCCGGGCCTTCAGATGGATCGTCGGACGCGCCGAGACTCATGGCCTCCCGCAGGACGCCGGCGAGCTCCATCGTTCCTCCCTGACCGAGTGGCGTGTCCTTCGGCGCCGCCGGCCAGCGCGGGATGCGGCGGCGAGGCGTCAAGCGGATCATTCTCTTCGCCGGTCCCCGTCGAAGTCAAGGTTTGCGGCGGCGCTCCGGAACCCGTGCGAAGATAGCCCCGAGCGACGAGAGCGGCCGCGGGCCAAGCCCGCGCCGGTCCGACGCCAAAAGACTCGATGCCGCTGCCTGGGATCACTGCTCCGCGCCGCCGGGCGCCTTGCCACCCGATGGACCGCGATGGCCTCCCTCGCGCTCGCTCCCGGTCTCGCCGCGGCCGATCACGGCGCGCCGGTGCTGCCTCCGCGGACGGGCGCGGACTGGACCGCGTGGGTCCTGGTCGCGGGCGCGGTGGCGGCCGTCGGCCTGGCAGCCTGGGCGCTTCCTCGCCCGGACCGCCGGGAGTCCCGCGACGGAGTCCGCATCGTCCGAGGGGCGCAGCCGAGGCACCCGACTGAGGCCGCGCGGCGCGGGCGCGGGGTTCTCCTCCGGCCTCCGGATCCGCTGATCCCTCGCTGCATGGAGATTGCCGCCGTCGCCGTGCGCTGGCTCCACGCGGCCGGCGCGGTCTCCCTCGTCGGCATCTTCGCGTCGCTGGTCCTGGTGGCGCGTCCTGCCGCCCGCGCGGCGGCGACGCGAGGCGCGAGGGGCTCCGGAGCTCGACGCGCGCCTGCTCAGACTCGCTGCGGTCGCGATGGCCATCACCGCTCGGCGCGGGGGCGATCGACCTCTGGCGCCAGGTCGGGGTTGCGACCGGCGCCGGCGCCAGGGAAAGCCTCGAGTGGAGCTCCCTCCTGGCGGTCCTGATGGACACGCGCTACGGGACGAGTGTGGCTCGGCCGGACCGGACTGCGCTGGCTCTCCTCGCGGCCCTTCTGTTCCTCACGCGCGAGGACCGCGAGACGAACTGGCTGGCGCTCCGGCCCAAGCCCTGGTGCTGGCGGCCGCGAGCCCGGCACTCGGCGCGCATGGCTAGGACATGCCGCCGCCGCGGAAGGCGGCGCGCTCGCCATGGTGCTCGATGGGCTCCACCTGCTGGCCACGGGCGTCTGGGCCGGTGGGCTCGTGCCCCTGGTTCCTCGTGTCTCGCGATGGACTCGGCGGGCTTCGCCAGTCCGCCCGCCGCTGCCAGAGCCGCCGAGCGCGCTTCTCCCGCTCGGCCTCGGAGCGGTCAGCGTCCTCGTCTTGACCGGAGCGTACGCCGCCTGGCAGCAAGTCGGCGGCGGTACCCGCCGCTCCTCGGAACGACGTACGGGCGCTGGCTCATCGCTGAAGCTGGCGCTGTTCAGGCGCCCTCCTGCCGCCTGGCCGCGCGGAACCTCCTCGTCTGGCGTCGCCGGCTCTCGCCGCGGCGGAATCGGACGCCGGCGATGCCATGGCTGCGCTTCAGCGGAACGTCGTCCTGGAGGCCGCGCTGATCGCGGCGATCCTCGGCGTGGTGGCGGTCATCGGGCTCACGACCCCGGCGCGGCACGAGCGAGATCAGTGGCCACTGTCCTTCCGGTTCGACTGGGCGGCGACCAAGGTCCTTCCCGGCGTCCAGCCGCGCGTCGCGATCGGAAGCCAGGTGGCGACGCTGGGACTGGTGGCGCTCCTCCTGGCGCTGGTGATCCGGCCGCGGCGATGGCGAGTCGCGGCGCTTGGGCGGCGGCGTGGCGCTCGCGCTGGGCGCCGTCCTTGCGCTTCATCCGCTGGCGGTCGACGCGAATCCCGCGACCTACGTGCGGCCGGCGGTTCCCTACGCGGCCGCGTCGATCGTCAGGGCGAGCAGCTCTACCGGGCGCATTGCCAGGTCTGTCACGGGGGTGGCCAGTTACGGCGACGGCGCCGGCGCGGCGCGGGCTGCCCCGCCCCCTGCGGACCTCACGGCCCAGCACGCCGCCGATCACGACGGCCGGCGACCTCTTCTGGTGGCTCACCCGCGGCATTCCGGGTCCGGGATGCCAGGCTTCGCTGAGCAGATTCCAGCCGAGGCGCGGTGGGATCGTGATCAACTTCGTGCGCGCCCTCGGGCGCCGCCGAGCGGACGCAGGACCTCGGTCCGGTCGCCACCACGCGCCCCGCCGATCGTGGCCGCCGGACTTCACCTTCACCACCGGCGTGGGCGAGGGCCGCGCTGCTGGGACTGGCGCGGCCGCGGGGTGGTTGCTGCTGGTCTTCTTCACCGCTCCCCGAGTCCTGCCGATCGGCTGGTGGAGCTGAACCGCCTCCTGGTGGCGATGAAGCTGCGCGGCGGCGAGATCCTCGGCGTGCCGCTCGAGAATCCGACGCGCGTCTACCGCGCTCTCGGCGGCCGTTCGGTGTTCTTCCCGCTGGCGATCGACGCGTGCCGCGGAGGCGGGTGCAGCCTATCCATGCTGTTCCGGCGCGACCTGACGGCACAGGGGGCTCAAGCCGGAGCCGCCGCCGATATCGCACATGGAGCTTCTCGTCGACCGCCAGGAGTATCTCCGGGCGCCGCTGGATCCCACGGAAGCTCGGTCAGGACCGGGCGAGGGGCTGGGCGGACCTGGGTCAGCTCCTCGCCGAGATCGACCGCCTGGCCGCGCGAGGTTCCCGTGGCCCCGCTCGCAGCCGAGCACGTGCACTGACCCGCGTGACCTCGCGAGGCGGACTCCGGTGATGCGGCTCTGGAAGGTCCTCGTGCTGCTGAACCTCGCGCTGGCGGTCGGGATCGGCCTGGGCTACCTCCGCTGGGCGCGCGAGGTCCGGAGCCTCCAGGACGAGGTTGTCCGGCTTCCGCGCAGGAGGCGGCTCGGCCGCGATGCCCAGTCGCTGGACCGTGCGCGGCATCGTTGCGGACCGTGATGCCCAAGCTCGGCGCCGTGGTCCTCACCCACGAGGCCTGCCCGGCCTCATGGACGCGATGACCATGGGGTTCGAGACCGCGGACCTGAAGCTCCTGGACGGCCTCGCGCCGGGCGACGCCGTCGCCGCTTCACCGTCCTGAGGGACGGCGAGCGGCTGATCCTCGTCGCGATCGAGAAGGTCCGGACGCCGTGAGCGGTCGCGCCTGGGCGGGGGTGATCGCCGGCGTCGGCCTGACGGCTCGCCGCCGGCGCGCTCCCGGCCCTGGCGGTCCACGTCTCCACCGACGTTCCGCTCTCGATCGCGTGCGAGGACGTCCAGCGGTACCGGGAGGCCGGTGAGGACGTGTGTGGTAGTCGACCTCCGCCCGCCTGAGCGCGTTCCGGTCCGGCCACCTGCACCCGCGCCCGATCCCTGCCCCTGGCCGAGGTGCGGCAGCGCGCAGCGGAGATTCCCCTTCACGGGCCGCGTGGTTCTCTACGCCAGCACGCCGAGGAGGCGGCGGCCGCCTACCAGGGACTTCGCGAGGCGGGGCACCGGAACGTCATGGTGCTCGCGGGCGGTCTCCCCGCCTGGATCCGCCTCGGGTTTCCCATCGAGACGAGCCGATGACGCGGTTGCGCCGAGGCGAGACGCGTCGTGTGGACCGCCGGGCGCTCGCTGGCGCTGGCCGGCTCTCGCGGTGGTGCTCCTGTGGACGCGTCTCGCCGGCCGCTCTGAACCACGGGCGCCGGGGTCGTGGAACAGCGTGCTGGTCGACAACGACACGGTGCGCGTCGCGCTCCTCGCTATTCCCGCCCGGCTCGGCATCGGGCGAGCACGTGGGGCTGGATCCAGAGCTCGGGATCGTCCTCGAGGGGAGCTGACCCTTCTCACGGCCGGCGGCCGCGAGGTGCTGGGACCGGACAGGTGCGCTGGCTTCCGGCCCTGGTGCCCCACGACGCGCGCAACGAGGGCCCGTGCCCCTCAAAGCTCTGGGTCGTCCTGGTGAAGCGGTGATCGACCGCTGACGCTCCGCCGCCGCGGCGGCGTGGCGCGCCTCTGCCGAGCCCTACTGACGGCGGCGCGCCACTCGCGCGATCAAATGATCGAGCGAGACGGTGCCGGGCCCCGCGTCAGCAGGAAGAGCAGCGATCCCCAGAACCAGGTGCTCGGGCCAGGCATCCGGGTACACGAAGAGCTGGATCGTCGCGATCATGCCGAGCAAGGGGATGGTCGCCAGACGAGTGCCGAGGCCGAGGATGAGCAGCGTGGAGCACCCGAGCTCGAAGGTGGTCGCGAGGGTCGCGGCGAGCTCGGGCGGCAGGACCGGCACCCGGTACTCGTCCCGGAACAGAGCCGACCGTCGACTCCCAGCTCGATGCCTTGGTCATCCCGGCCCGCAGGAACACGCTGGCGACGCCCAGGCGGAACAGAGCTGGTGGAGCGATATCGGCACGCGCGCCAGCCGGTCGAGGCCAGCCGGCCACGCCGGGCGAGGGTCGCCGCCGTGCCCCTGTGGATCGCCGTGCTCATCGAGACTCTCTCTTCCCGAGGCGCTCCGGTAGGAAGCGTGAAGCCGGCCAGGGGCCTCGTCGAGCAACGCGCCGGAAGGCCAGGTCGCGAGGTCGAATGCCGGATCTTCGGCGAGTGCCGCGTCGGCGGCGATCTCAGCGTCAGGCCACGGCCGAGCGCGCCGCCGGAACTGCGAACGCCGCGGGGTCAGGCCACGCAGGGCGACGGTATCGCCCCGGCGGCGGATCTCCAGCGCGGCGGAGCCCGCGGCGGGGTCGACGGCCGCGTCAGGGATCGGCGTCGGGCTGGTTGGCGGCGCCAGATGCTGTCGATCGGCCAGGACGACCGAGCCACGACATGGGCGGCTCGAGCCGGAAGGAGCGAAGCTGTCCCACGTCCTGGGCCGGCACGGCCGCGAGCGTATCGGGGCCATCGCCGGGACATCCTCGGCATGGAGCGCGCGGCTCATGGCCCCTCCAGCCGGGCGACGTCCGCAGTACGGAGTGGCCGGCGCATGGCGGGAAGACCGAGGAGAAAGTCGGCCGAGCTCTCCCCGTACTCGAAGAGACACGGGTCGGACCGGCGGATACGCCCGGATGTAGCGGTCCGCCGCGAAGCCGGAAGCGCCGGTCCACGAGCCGGCAGACGACAGGGAAGGTCGTTTCGAGGACCTCCGTCCATGGCTCGAGGAGGACGTGGTTCCGGTAGACCTGGACCCGCGCGGCCGGCGTGAGGCCGTCGGCCAGAGATCGAGGCTTTCGACGTCCGCGCGCGCTCGTCGAGATCGCCGCCGAGAAGGCGGTCTGGAGCTCAGGCGGTTCCGCATCGCGCATCCCTCGCCATGAGACTGCGTGTCGGCTGGCGCGGGCACTCGCCCAGCAGAGTCTCGAGCGGTGGCAGCTCGGTGTCCCACTCGACCAGCGTCGGCGAGGGCGCCGAAGCGGCCCGAGCGCGAGTCCGTAAGCGTCCACACGGCCGAAGCGCGACCGGCGAGCCGTGATCGTCGATCAACAGCGCTCGCCCGTCGGCGTCGTTGGTCGAATGTCCGGCGAGGTGAGATCTCTTCCACCGCGCCGCGGGCAGCGCGGCCAGGTAGGCCACGGGATCGAGCCCGAGGTTCCGTGCCGTCACGTAGACGTTGTTGACGTCACCGAGCAGCCGCACCGTCCGGCTCGCGAGCTCGCCCAGAACTCCACCTCGGGGATCGTCGACGCCGCGAACCGGAGATAGCCGACGGGTTCTCGATCAGGATCCGCCGGCCGAGCGTGGTCTGGACCGCGTCGACGTTCCGGCACACGGCGGCGAAGCGACTCCGCCGTGTAAGGGACAGCGGGAGCGAGATGGTTCGGGAAACGCCCTCCGGTCTGGCTCGGGCCAGATGCTCCGACACCAGGGCGGAGGTCGAAGCGGTCGACCAGGGCCCTTGATCCCGCGCGAGATGACGCCGGTCGCGCCGTCCGCGCTGCCCACGGGACAGCCCGACCGCATGGAGACGACAGCGGGTATTCTGGCGGACCGCGTGTAGCGCTGCAACCGCCGGCCCGCCGCCCGGATGAGTTCTGCCGGATGGACTTCCAGCCACGGAAGCGCTGGGACGGGTGGCGGAGCACCCTCGGCGACGTGGGGACTCCGGAGGCCGATGCCGGCTCGAGCCGGGAGACCGGTCCTGGGGGCGCTCGCCGCGACACCGCCACCCGTGCCCATCGCTCGCCCTGCTGCTACGCGCGGGGCTGCATGCTGCCGTTGACGAGGCGCTCGCGTCCCCTTCCGGGACGTATACCCACGCGTCCGCTTGGCCGTCCCGCTTCGACGTCCGCGCACGAGGTTGGCGGTCTGGCGGTCGTTCTTGCCGGCCTTCGTGATGCCGTAGCACTTCTCGGCGTCGAACCCGGCGCGGGCGCCAGCTGGGCTCCGGTGACGGCCCGGCACCGCGATGGCGGCGCGATGGCTGAGGCGAGGAACAGGTGGGTCTTCATCTCGTCGTCCTCCTCATGGATCAGGGGTTGCACGTGTCCCGCTCTCCGTCGGGAGCGGCGACGGCGTGCAGGGACCTGGCGGCTCGGCGGGTCACCTCCCATCGGCACACGCCGATCGACGGCATCCCGCGATCGGCCTCAGTCTCTCCGATGTCTCTAGCCAAGTGTCACGGGCCGTGTCGAATCTACGAACGGCGGGAGCGGACGGATCTGGGCAAGCAACTTGGCGATCTCCTGCTCGTCCGGGAGGCCGACGGCTGTGAGGCGCAACCGCACGAGGCCTGCGGCGTCAGGCCCAGCACCTTCGCGTAGATGTCCTCGGAGCGACGCGAAGCCGGGGCCGGAGTACTGGAGCCTCAGCTTCGTTGGTCAGCGGGGCGGGGGCCTCGCCCAGCTCGCGAACATCTCCCGCCCCTCGAGGCGCACCACGCGCCCCGTGAGGGTATCGGCGCGTACGATCTTGCCATCGATCACCCAGCATTCCAGCGCCGAGGTCTACGGACACGCGGCGCCCCGCTTCCGGCGGGGCGACGGGTAGCGCGCGCTCGAATCGGCCCCCGAGCCCCTGAAGCTCGTGGACGATCAGGAGCTCGGAGAGGCCCTTCACCTGAGAGGGACCGGAGGTCCGACCCGCCCCAGCGATCCCAGCTCGGCAGGGTCCGCGCGGTGAGCAGGACCCGGCCCACCGTGGCGCTCTCCACCCGGCTCGCCACGTTGACCGCGCTGCCCACCACCGACGCGCATTGCCAGCCCGCTGCTCGGGCCCGATGTTGCCCACGACCGCCTCGCCCGTGTGGAGGCCGATGCCCATCTCGAAGGCCGGGAGCGCGCCGCGCGCGGTGCTCGGCACGTTGATCTCCGCCGAGCGCCTCCCTGCATGGCGAGCGCGGGTCGCCGGCCGCGCGCTCGGCATGGTCCGGATGCGCCACCGGCGCGCCGTACACGGCGAAGATCGCGTCCCCGATGAACTCGTTGATCGTTCCGCCGTGCGCGATCACGACGTCCGCCATGCGGGCCAGGTAGCCGTTGAGGATCTCCATCACCTGCTCGGGCTCACCCTGCTCCGCGAATCGCGTGTAGCCCCGCAGGTCGGACATCAGCCACGGTCACGATGCGCTTCGTGCCGCCGAACCGGAGGCCGTCGGGCGACTCGAGGATCGCCTGGGCCACCTCCGGGGATTACGCTACCGGCCGAACGCGGGAGCGGATGAAAGTCGCGCTGGCGAAGGCCTTCCAGCATGGAGTTGAAGGCCTGGGTCAGCCGTGCCGACCTCGTCCGCGCGATGCGACCGGGAGCGGCTTCGAGAGAATCTCCGCGGCGACGCGCGACACCGCCCGTCAGGAGAGCGATCGGGCGGAGTCAGGCGGCGGAGGACGACGAGTCCCAGCACGAGCGTGGTCGAGGGCACCCACGCCACTCGCGAACAGCAGGGTATTCCGGAGCTCGTGCAGGCGGTCGAGGTAGATCTCGACGGGGGTACGCCACGTGCAGAAGCGCGGCAAGGCGCGCCCCTGGGTGTCGAGGATCGGCGCGAACGCGGAGATCCAGAGGCCTCCCCTGGTGCCGGTAGACGCGTGGTAGCGCGCGACCCCGTCCCCGAGCGTCCAGCCCATCGGCTCGACCAGCTCGGGGGCGATCGGATAGAGGTCGCCGGGGCGGCCCGGCCCGCTGCTGGCGAGGACGAGCCGCGCCGGCTTCGCGCGGCGGGCCGAAGATCCGGTGAGGGTGGTGATGGGGCTCGTCAGGAGGGTCTCGTCACTGGATCGCGGCGAGCGTCTTGCGCAGCTTCTCGAGCACACCGCGGGTCCGGGCTGGCTGGCTGCGCCGACGCTCCGCGTGGACGCGCGGATCGAGCTGGAGGGCGGCGACCCGCGCGATGTTGAGAAGCTGCGTGCCGACCGAGTCCTCCACCCTCGCGCTGCTGGCGGGTGTACGTCAAAGCCCCGACCGCGCCCACGGCGAGGAACGTCACCGGCGCGCGAAGAACGCGCGGCCAGCCCGTACGCTGAGGCGCTGCCAGGGCCGGAGCGGTCGCGCGGCGTCCGGCGGCAGGTGGCCGCCCGCCGAGGCCTGTCCGGGACTGCCCCTCGAGACCGTCTGCTCGTCCATGTGCTCCCTGCCGGGCCCTAGCATGCGTACGGCGGCCGCTGCTCAGTCCACCGCGCTCCCGGGAGCGCTGTCCGCCCGATACGGATGCCGGCGATGCACTTCGAGCGCCAGCCGGCCGATGCGGTATCCTGCCACTTTGCTGGCGGGGCACCGACACGCTCCGAGGAGGCTACGCATGACCGTCCGACTTCGCCTCGCTCCCGTGCTCCTGACTCCTGCTCGCGGCCACCGTCCTGCCAGGCGGCGCGCGCAGCGCGGAGCACAGCAGCCACGGCCAGCTCGAGGTCATCCGGGTCGCCCAGCTGAACGCGCCGCTCAAGAGGCGCACCCGACCCAGATCATCGACGTTCGAAGCCGGCCGGAATACCTGGAGACGTCACATCAGGGCGCGCGATCTCGATCTCCTCGACACCCTCGAGATCCGGGCCGGGAGGTCTCGCGCCAGGGCCTGGTCGTCGTCTACTGCGCGTGCCCGCACCACCTGGCGAGCCTCGCCTACGGAAAGCTCCAGGGAATGGGCTACCGGAACGTGAAGGTCCTCGACGAGGGCCTCCCCGGGTGGGTCAGGCGGGGCTGCCGACAGAAGGCTCCCAGGCGAAGGGACCCTGCTCATGCCGCATGGGGACGAGACCTACCGCGCCGTCAGGGTGGAGCCCCCGCCTCGCGCAACACCCAATGAGGTCGAGCCCCGCCGCGCCAGTGGCCGTTCTCCAGGACCCGCGGGATGCGATCCCGCGACTGCTCGTACGACGGGGCTACCGCATCACCGGGGCCACGGCGCGCGGTGCCTGGAGGCCCTGGCCTCGAGCCAGGAGCCGCGGACGGTCTCTGCAGCTCCACTCGTGCCCTCGGGTCGAGGCGCGGTCAATGCTCGTCTCGGTCTACCGCACCGTGAAGCTTCTCTGCGACGTCGGACTGGTCCGCGCGACGGACGTCGCGCAGGGACAGCGCCGCTACGAGCTGGCCAGAGCCGTTCACGGCCCACCACCACCACCTGATCTGCCAGCGGTGCAGCATCGAGGATCTCGACGGTTGCCTCATCGAGCCTGGACGTCCTCGCCCGTCTCCGGCGCCGCGTCCGGCAGTCGCACCGGTTCAACGTCACCGAGCACGAGCTGCGCTTCTTCGGGGTCTGCCGGCGCTGCAGCGGCGACGCCTGACGCCGCCGCCGTGACTCCGGGGCGCCGGGTCCCGTCAGAACGAGAGGGTCGCGCTCGCGTAGGGTCCGCTCAGGTCGACCTCCGCTTCGTCCCCGTCATCCTCCTCGCCCTCCGCGTGGAAGTACCGGTAGCCGACCCGGATGGCGAGCACCGGGATCGGCAGCCACTCGACCCCACCGTCCACGTCGATGAAGGACCCGCGATCGCCGATCGTGCCGCCGACGAGGACGCGCGGACAGCGCGAGGGTGCGGAGGATGGGGATGGGGAACGGATGGAGGATCCCCACGATCCCGATGGCGGGCAGGGCCATCTGGAGCTCCCCTCGCCCTTCTGGTCGAGGAGCGGCGCCTCGATGGAGGCCTTCGCCGAGACGGCGCGGACGCCCAGCGTCAGGCCGAGGGCGAACACGTCGTTGTGAACGACGTCGAAGCCGTATTCGGCGCCGCCGAACACGATGTCCGCCTCCGAGTTGACGCCGGTCCCGACCGGATAGGTCTTGCCATCGAATGTGAACGAGGTGTCGATCTGCTTGCCCCGTCCACGCTGAACCCGAATGCCTCCGCCCGGATCGTGTGCCGTTTCGCGATGCGGAGCGTCGCTGACCCGACGATGACGACGTCCGGGTCCTCGAGGCCGATCTCGCTGCCGGTGACGAGATCGCCGGCGAGCCTGAAGCGCGCGTTCGCGTCGATGCTCGGAAACCATCCGCCCGCCTCCAGGTGGATGGTTGGCCTCGTGGAACGCGGCCGCGGTGCCCGATCCCGCGAGAAGCACGGTGAGGGCCGACGCCACCGACAGGAACGTGGACCCGATGAGCTTGCGCGTCATGGAGCCTCCCAGGCTGAGATCGTGGATCCGTCCACTCTGCCATCGATCCGGCGGGCGGCCGGCGTGAATTAGCGGCGCGCCGACCCGCGCTCAGTTCTCATGGATGAGAACAGCCGGGGACGGCTGGTCGGCCGGCGGGCCCTCGATGCGACGATCGGGCCGGGAACGCGTCCATGCGCGCCATGCTTCTCCGCCGTCAGGGGCCGATCAGCCTCTGGATCCCTCGACCGGGTCGAGCTTCGGATCCTGAGCCGCGCGCCGGGCGAGGTTCGCGTGCGCGTGCGGGCGGCCGGCGCGATCTGCCGCACCGATCTCCACATCATCGAAGGCGATCTCCCGTCTCGGCGGCTGCCTCTCGTGCCGGGTCACCAGACAGTCGGAGTGGTGGACCGCGTGGGCCCGGGCGCCGCCCGGTTTCGCGCCGAGGATCGCGTCGGGATCGCGCTGGCTTCCGGTGGACCTGCGGCACGTGCGAGCTCTGCCGGACCGGCGCCGAGAACCTGTGCGAGGCCTCCCGGTATACCGGCTATCACGAGGACGGGGGGTACGCGGAGCTGACCGTCGTGCCCGAGGCGTTCGCCTACCCCATTCCCGCGGCGTTCTCGGACACGGACGCCGCTCCCTGCTCTGCGCGGGCATCATCGGGTATCGTGCTCTCCGCCGGACCGAGCTGGCGCGCGGCGGGCGCCTCGGACTCTACGGCTTCGATCCTCCGCCCACGTGGTCATCCAGATCGCGCGCCACCGGCGGAACGGAGGTCTTCGTCGCGACACGGGCGCCCGGCCATCGCGAGCTGCGCGGCGGCTCGGCGCCGTCTGGGTCGGGGACGCGCGCCGAGCCGATCCCGGCCGCGCTCGACGCGGCGATCGTCTTCTGCGCCCGCCGGCGCGATCGTGCCGCCCGCCCTCCGCGCCGTGCGGAAGGGCGGCGTCGTCGTCCTGGCTGGGATTCACATGACCCCGATCCCGACGCATGGAGTACTGGACCGCACCTGTCTCCACGAGAAGACGCTCCGGAGCGTCGAGGCCAACACGCCGGTGATGGGGAGGAGCTGCTTGCGCGAGGCGGCCGGGATCCCGATCCGCCCTTCCGTCACGCCGATTTCCCCTCGAGGCGGCCAACGAGGCGCTCGTCGCGCTGAAGGCCGACCGGCTGGACGGCACGGGCGTGCTGGTGCTCGAGGGCGATTGATCTCGCGCCGCCCCCCGGTGGCTCCTCGAGGTCGGGTCAGCCGCCGGGTGTGACCACGAGCTCGAGCGAGGTGATCTTTCCCCGCTGATCGGGACGAGATCCATGGGGCAGGACGAGACCGCCGCGACGACATCGGTGAGACATCGGAACACGATCCGATCGCCGGGGCGCGACGGCGCCGGGAGGAAGTCGAACTCCCCGTCCGCCCGGGGCGGCGTCTTCATGAAGAGATTCGACCGGATCGGGGATCTGCCACTCCTCGACGCCGTGGGGCGCCAGCGCCTCGAGGAGATTCATCCGGCAGCTCCGATGGTCCGTAGAGGCCGAAGCGCTGGCGGTAGAGCGCCGGGCTGCAGCGCAGAACAGGAGGTCGTGCACGCCCGACGTCGTCGCGGACGATCTCGAGCACCGGCTCGCGATTCCAGTCCACCAGCCTGTCCCCGACACGGAGCGTGAGGCGGCGCAGCGTCAGAGCGCGTCTGGTGAGGAGAGACGGCCTCTGCGCCAGTCGGCTCCGGGAGGGCCACGAAGTCGGCAACCCGGCCGCCTTCGACATCGACCACCGCCAGGAGATCCCCCGCCCTGGCCGTGATGGCGCCGCCGTGGGCGGCGTGGGACGAAGACCGTGCGTTCTTTCGTCTGGCTCACGCGATCCTCCGTGTCATGGCGTCTCCCGACGACTCTAGGGAGCGGGTCGGCGTGCGATCAAGCGCGGCTACGGCCGTCACCCGCGGGATGCGGTAGGATCGTCGGCGGACGAACCCACCCTCGGAGGTGCAGTGATGGCCCGGATCCGCTTGGCGGCGCTCTGACGGTCGGACTCTGGTGGGCGGGCATGCCCGCGGCGGGCGAGGCCGCCAGCAAATACAACGCGTGCGGCCTCCTGACCGCCGCCGAGCTGAAAGCGGCAGTCAATGCGAGCGTCGACAAGATGGACGAGCGGGACGTGGTCATTCCGAACGGGCCCTATCAGGGTGAGACCATGTCCACATGCACCTGGCTCCCTGGGCACCACCTCCGCCACCCTGAACGTCATCCGCGGCCCCCAGACCGCGGAGCAGAAGGCAAGAGGCCTGGCCGGCTTCCGGCGGCTCGAGGCCGCGCTCGTCCAGAAGGGTGGACCGTCGAGCCGGGCAAGGTCCCGGGGCGGACTGCAACACCTACAAGCCGCCCGCGAGCGAAAGCGGAGCGCGCCCGTTCGTGTCCTGCGTGATGCAGAGCAAGGGGCTCGCCGTTCTGGCTGGGGGTCGGCGGCGGGGCGTCGCTGACGCCGCAGCAGGTCAAGGCTCTGGGAGACAAGATCGCGGGCCGGGCTGGCCTGACCGGCGCCGCGCCGGTGCTCAGCCCGGCAGGCTCCAGCGGAGCCAGGCTGTCCGGAAGGCGCCAGAGCCGCTCCTCCCGACGCTTGAAGCCCGGCGCCCCTCGATGGGCTCGCGCGGCCTCGTCGAGCGCCACCCGCGCCCGCGCCGTGTCCCCGATCGCCTGGTAGACGCGCGCGAGCTTGTACTGACCCTCGACGCTCGACGCGTGCACCTCGGTGAAGCGCTCGAGGTGGACCCGCGCCTCGGCCGGCTGGCCGTGCTCGAGGTAGTAGTTGCCCAGCCGGAGATGGGGCTCGCCATAGCCGAGACGCGGATCGCGCGCGAGCGCTTCCTCGACCAGCGGGCGGCCGCGCGCCTCATCGCCCAGCCGGAGCCGGGCGGCTCCGAGATAGTAGGTGGTCTCGGCCACCTCGGGCGCCAGCGTGCGAGCGGCCTCCAGGTGCGAGACGGCGCACAAGGGGTCCCCGCTTCGACGAGCAAACGCCCGAGGTCGGCCTGAGCGTTGGCATCGTGGGGATTCAAGGCCACGGCGCGGCCGAGCTCCCGGATCGCCAGCCACCGCTGGATGGCGCGAGGGACTCGGAACAGCCGGGCGGTGAGATATCCGTAGGTGACCGCGGACACCAGCAGCACGAGCACGAGGGCCAGGATCAGGGTTGCCGGTCATCCACGTGAGCACGGCGAAGAGGAACAGATTCCTCATGGGTCCACACGATAGCGGCCGGAGGCATCGCGGCCAAGCGCCGATGCATCGAGCTCGGCGGCGGTGGCGCTCGATGGCCGTAGTCGGGGTGTGGTGCCGGGGAGCGGAGGAAGACGGGAGCAGATGCGTCTCGTGATCCGCTAGGCTGGGAGATCGACCGCCAGCCACTTCTCCTGAAGACGCTGGTGCACGCGTGATCGCTGACGCGCTGAGAGGAGCCCGGGGCGATGGAACCTGACGAGTTCACGGAGGAGGAGCTCGAGCTCGCGGTGCAGGTCCTCGAGCGAATTGCCGAGAGAGCACTACCAGGAGGCGGTCACTCCAGGGAAAGGACCCCGAGGAGGCGCGCGACATCGGGAACGGGTTCCGCCGGCTCGCCGGGGACCGTCCTCGAGCCGATGATCGGCCGGGGTCGCCGCGGAGCCTGAGGCCCCTCGGGACGCGCGACAGGGTCAGTTCAGTGGCAGCGTCCCGGGGCTCACTCCCGCCTGATCTCGTCCCCCGCCCTTCGGCTGCCCGCGGCCGGCTCCGAGTTCTCCGACGCCGAGCCCAGTGCGTCCTGGTCTACCCGCCCTCTACTGGACGTGGCTCTCGGACCTTCCACGACCGCCTCTGGATGCGGCCCCTTACGGCTAGTAGCGAGGTCGCGAGTCCCCGAAGTGAGATCCGGCCGGTGCCTCGAGGCCCCGACGCTGGTGATCGTGATGAGGTCCACGATCCATCCGAAGCTCTTCCTTGTAGCCCCTTCGCCACGACCTCCGTGCCGAGTTCGAGGTCGCTGGTCGGGACGTCCGGCGCCAGCCAGAGATTACGTTCGCCGAGGCTCAGCCGCCGCTCCGCAAGGTCCAAGATCCGGACCGGGCCGTGGAGCGTGAATCGGTGCTGAGTAAGTTCGGGATCGACGTTCGTCATGAACAACACCTCGCCCGGAGGATGACTGCGTGGCTCGTCGCACGGGGAGGCGGGTACCGCTACGGCTCAATCGCCTTGCGGCCGATCCGGGCGTGATTCGAGGCTTTCAGTATACCGCGGCCGAGGAGGAATCCTGACGAAGATCCGGAACCGCGTCGAGGGTCTCCGCAGGCTCCCTGACGGCGCCGGTTACCAGGCCCGCTCAGCCCTGCGTCGGCTCCAGGTCCGGGTGACGCTCACCTACGAGATCCAGGAGTGCGGCGCTGTCAACTCGCACATCGGGATCACGGGAAGCTTCCGGCGGCCTGGCCCAGGGCCGGCTCCTGCTCGTCCCGGCCGACTGGGGGGAGCTCGGAGGCCCTGCCCTGCCCGACGAGGTGTGTGCTGCCAGGGTGGTGCCGGGGAGGTCACGGACGCGAGCACATGCGCCGCGTGACCTGTGGAGCTGGGAGATCAGGTTCCAACCTCGTGCCGCTGACCCCACAGTTCATTCAAGCGTAGTCTTATGTGTCGCCGCATGGAGATGGAGCGCACCAAGCCGATGACAACGGCCTCGCGAACGGCAGGGAAGCCGCGGAAGCCACCAAGTAGTCCGCTTCTGCTCGAACTGGAAGGCCTGAGACGCCGGGCCAGCGGCTCGCCAGGCTGCCCGCCGAAAGACTCCGGCTGACGTCCGCCTCCCGCGCCCATCTGACTAGGCCACCGGCCCAGGCGTAGTCGGTCGCGCCGCGGACTGTTGCCTCCCGTCAGGCAAGGCTAGCTTGAGACCCACAGAAGCTCCGGTGCCCTTTCAGATGTGGCCGCTATGGGGCAACGGTCAACCACCCGATGACCCTGATCGACCGCTTGTGGCTAGATCGGGATGTTGTCAGCGATGCCGTCCCTCACTACTTCTGGCTGTTCGTCTGATCCAGAGCGGTTTTCAGGCCTTGCGCGAGCGTCACCGCCTCGCCGGTCGCCCAGAAGTGCATGTAGAAGAGTCGCGGGTTGTCCTGGAGCCCGTGGTTGTGGAGCGCAGTGACGTCGATTGTGTGTTGACGCAAAGCCCGGGCGACCGGATTGACCTCGCTATCGATCAGCACGAAATCGCCGGTGATGGCTGCCTTGCCATCTGTCGTCGCCTGGAAGTTCATCACCGTCGTCACGCCCATCGCGGGCAACAAAGGCACGCCCATCGCAGTGATAGCCTCAGCGCGCGGCACCGTGACCTGAAACACACCCGCGCCGATGTCACGGCCGGAGCGCCCCAGGGTCTGTTCGATCTGCTTCGTGTCGAGTGTCGGCCCAGCCGCCGGAGTCACCGCCGCCGTCGTGCCGAGGGGGTCCCGCTCGCGGACAAGGCCTGACGGAGCGCTCTCGCGAGTTGGACCGCATCGCCGTGTCCCTCGTAATGCATGTACATCACATGAGGGGAGATCTCGTTCAAATGATTGTGGACGGCGGTGACCTCCAGCGCCCCGGCGAATAGACCGGACATCACCGCCGGTACCTCCTGATCAAGCAGGACGCAGGTCCCCCATGACCATGGTGTGGTCGCCCACCTGCTTGAAGGCCGCGTACGAACCCAGGGCAAATCCGGCTGTGACGGGGACACCTTTGACCGTGACCGAAATGTCCGTTCGAGGCATGCCGATGCGGAACGACGTCACCGGGCTGTAGTTGGCCCGACTTGCCCAGTGCCTGCTCCACGGCCTTCCAGTCAGGCTCAGCCGCACGCAGTTGGTCGGGAGCACTGGCGCACACGAGCACACCGAGCACCATGGATGAGGTCACGAGCCTTCGAGTACCTCATGGTTCACCTCTCTCGTCATCTAGCGGAGCGGTAACATTGCGTTCTGGCTCCCCTCGGCCGGAACTTCCCTTACGGCGTCGCAATCAGCTCGTCGCGTGACTCGAGACCTCACCCTCTCACGCCACGAATGAGTCCACGTCATCGAACGCCGTGATTGAGTCGGCCTTCGTCCACAATCCCACGCGTCCCGACCGGAATCGCGCGCGTCGCGGTGGTCCAGATATGGGCCCCCGTCGAGCCATGCCTGCATATGGTCCCCGATCGCGACGACGCGAGACCGTATGCCACTGGCCCAGTGCTGGCGCCTTCACCCTCGCGCTCGCGAGGCTGGCGGCGCCCGCGATCGTGGTAGTAGAGGCGGAAGTTATCCTCCAACGCGTTCGCTCGGACGACGTAGTACTTCCCGTCAGTGAATCGAAACACAATGCCGCCGGACGCATCCTCTCGGCCGGTGATCGGCTTGAAGCTTCATCGAGACGTCGGAGGTTGGAATAGGGTCCCGAGGGGGCCACGATCACGTTGAACTCGTTGCTTGATGGCTCGCTGGACCAGGACTCGCTTCCCGCTGGCTGCGCCCGGGCTCTCCTCGACGACCCACTGCCCGTTCACCGCGGTCCACGCTTCGATGCCTGTGCGCTCGAAGTCGACTCGCTCCTCCAGCGCGTCCGACGGCAAGGACAGCTCCGGTGGTGCGGCAGCGGCAGCGACCCCTGCTCGGGTCATCGTCCGGTGGGCCCCGAGCATTGCCGACATCTGTAACAGCGTGCGTCGCGACATCCTGAGGTGTTGCATTGCGTCCGTCCTCACTACTGCTAAAGAATCCGCTTCCTGCTCTGCCGATATTCTCTCACCCTTACGGTTTACATCACGGCGGGCGGTATAGCTTCGGGGCACGCAGGTGTTCTATCTCCTTCCGCGGTGGGTGTAGGTGCATCCCCGGGCCCCCGCCCCATGGTCCTGGTTCGCCGTGGTGAGCTGAGGGTGATACCCGGCCAGGTCGTTTCCATCGGTCTAGAAGCAGGTCGCGAACCCCGAAGTGAGAGCAGGTGGCGACCTCCTCACGGAGCTCGCCGAGGCTCATCGGCGTCGATCCGCCGAGAGGATCCGGCGCCCTGTACCCGATTCGCGGGCGACCTCGAGGACGCGGTCAGGTACGCCCACGGCTGGCTCCTGCTGGTCCCGGTCGAGGCGGGCGAGGTGGACGCCGCTGCTCTGCCCGACCATGTGTGCTGGGGACGGTGGTGCCGGGGAGGGAGTCGAACCCTCACACGTCTTTGCGACGTAGCGGATTTTAAGTCCGCCGCGTATGTCCAGTTTCGCCACCCCGGCATGCTGGAGATTCGGCTACTCACGATACACGGTCCGCGCCACCGGCCGCCATTGTGCCCATGCGGTGCCAGGGCGGATGCTCGGCTCTTGCGTTCAAGCTGTTACCAGCCAGATGGCCCGCGCAGGGGCACGCTCGATCCTCGTTGAAGCGGTGCGTAGGCGCGGCGAACCGATTGGGCCACGGCTTGCCGGATCTCGGGCGGCTGACCGGCCATCGCGCGTGCGATCGGACCAAGCTCGAGTCCGAGTCTCACCGCCTCGTCCAGCCCACGACCAAGGGCGATGTCGATCTCAAGGTCGACCGGCTCACACCGGATCCGGTCAAACCCCGCCGCGGTGAGTATCCTGCGTACCCTCGCCTCCTGCGCGAACGAGAACAAACCCGGGTCCTCAGGCGCCGGGCTCGGCAGCCGCGGCACGTGCTCGTACGCCGCCTGGGAGCGATGTCATGAGCATCGGGTTCTCGGCCCGGTCCCTGTAGCAGGCAAACGCGAGCCGTCCGCCCGCCCGCAGCGCGGTTCGAAGGTTGGCGAAGGCGCGGGTCGGATCGGCGAAGAACATCACACCGAAGCGGGAGAAGAGGAGATCGAACTGACCGGAAGGAAAGCCATGCGTTGCTGCATCAGCCTCGACGAACGTGACCGGCAGTCCCGAAGAGGAAGACGTTCGTGGGCACGTGCCAGGAGCGGGCCTGACACGTCAACGCCGATCACCGATCCGATGGGTCCGACCAGCTTGCCGAGCGCAACCGTCGTGGCGCCCGCGCCACAGCCGACGTCGATGACGCGCTCGCCGGCTCGCACATCCGCTCGGGCCGAGGAGCCACTGCGCCAACCGGCTCCAGTACAGCGTCGAACGCCGCCTGCGAATCCGCCCAGATGCGGCCGAGGGGGTCCATTCCAGGCAGCGATTTCGGCGCTATTGCCGCGATCAGTGGTCATTGCGCTGCCTCCGGTCTCTGCTTACCGTGCGGCCGCGCTGGAGCCGCAGGCACGGCTGTTCGCCAGCTAACGTCTCGAGTCCGCCGCGTGCATCCATTGCTCCGCCCCGATGCCGCGAGAACCTCTGTCTACCCAATCCAGTCGCCCTCGTATCGGCGTTCGACCGACATGCTATCCTCCCCGCGATGAACGCGATGCGCCCGGAGCTTCGATGGGATCCGACGATGAGAGCACGCCCGAGGTCCCCGGCTGCACCCTCTGCAAGGATGTGGCGGTGCCGCGCTGAAGGGCGGCAGCGCCGTTCGCTGGGAGCGGCAGGACAGTCCCGAGCTCCACTACATGGCGACGGCCCCGGGCCATGCGGCGTCGTCAGTGGGCGGCCGAGGAGCGTGTCGTGGTGCTGCGCGATCAGATCAACGCGATCCATCAGAAGGGCCGCGTCGCCTGGGTCGACGTCAAGGAGAACGGGGAGTTCGCGCTGCATCACGCTCCCCACGGCGGGAGGTCCCGGGGAACATCCCGCGCACGCCGAAGTAGCGAGCGCCCGGAGCGCCGCCGCGTCACCGACAGGTCCGCGAGATGCTTCCCGGAGAACCTGTTCCACACAGGCCTGCGGCGGGCTCTGGCCGGAGCTGCACCTGAGGTGCAGACACATCCGCGCAGCCGGCCGCCGCCAGCAGCACCGCGATCAGCATCAGCAGAGGACCTCGCATTCCTGCTCCAGTCGCGCCGTCGCGCCCTCGTGGCGGTCATGGGCCCAGTCGGTCGATCGGCGGCGCATTGGCAAGTCGATGTGTCCAGCGAGGGCAGGATGGAGAGAAGGTGGAGGCGGCGGGCGGATTCGAACCGCCGGATAACGGTTTTGCAGACCGTCGCCTTAACCACTTGGCTACGCCGCCTTCTCGCACACTTACGAGTGCTCGGGCTCACGCATTCTACCCTATGTGCCCGTCTGTGCGCCCGACGAGTCGATTCTGGGCACCGGCGCCGGAGGCGCAACCGCTTGACCGAGCCCCTGGAGCCGCTCACCGCGCCGCGCAGGTGAGCCGGGCTCAGGTGCGCGTACCGGAGAAGGTCATGCGAAGGTCGGCATGGCCGAGTACCTCCTTCACGTCCTGGAGGGTCGCCCCGCGCATCACCAGGTGGCTCGCCGCCGTGTCGGAGGTCGTGGAAGCGGCCGCCGACGAGCCCGGCGCGCTTGAGGGCGCGCCTCGAGCGCCGTGCGGGATCTGACTCCCACGCCGATCATTGCCCGAGGGGAACACACGGCCCCGGCGCCGCTCGGGTCGGGCTCGAGGGCGATCAGGGCGTCGTAGACGGCCCGCCCCATGGGGACCCCGCGGGGCTTCCCGCTCTTCGTCTGGAGGAGCGTGAGCCGCGCGGTCGAGAGGTCGACTCGCTCCCACTCGAGCCCGAGGATCTCGCCCTTTCGCATGCCCGTATGCAAGGCCAGGATGACGACCGGGGGCGAGGACCCGGTTCCGGGACTCCCGGCAGGCGGCGATCAGCTTCCCGATCTCCGTCTCGTCCAGGTAACGGAGCCGGCCCTCCGGGCGCTTCGGCAGCACGATCTCCGGTACGGTGGCGACGTAGCCCCAGCGCCGAGCAAGCCGGAGACAGTGGCGGAGCACCGAGAGCTCGTTGGCCACGGTCGAGGCGCGCACTTGCCCCGCCCGCGTCCGCTCGTACTGCGCGATCATCGGGCGGGTGAGTCCCGCGGACCAGCGTCCCGGCGCCGAGGGCCGGCCGGAGCACCCGCTTCCGAGGACCCGCTCATCGTCCTTCACGGAGCGCTTGCCTCGGTGGGCCGGATGAGCTGCCCGGCCTCGATCTCCGCGAGCCGGGCATTGAGCGCCGTGAGCGCGTCGTGTTCCGTGAGCCAGCCGCTCGACACCTTCCGCTCGCGTTCCCCATCGGCCCGGTAGAGCGACGTAGCCGTAGGCGACGTGCTTGACCTTCCGGCCGAGGGGCCCCGTGCTGCTCCACGTGCGCTTGAGGATCTTGGCCATCAGTCTCCCTCCCTCGTCGGTCGAGCGACGCCTCCGTGATAGCCTGGCCCCGTGGAAGGATCGCCCCATGCCTGAGACGCCCGAAATCGCCCAGCCCTACGAGCCGCCCCGCATCGAACGCGTCCTGACCTCCGGAGGATCTTGAGCGCGAAATCCTGTACGCCGGAGATACGGATAGCGCCGGCACCCGGAAGTCGGGACGCGATCCGGTCACCGCACTCGGTCCCCTCACAGCTCCAGCGCCGCCATCCGCGGCGCCGTGATTACCTTTGCCCCTGGATCGACCGCCCGTAAGGAGGATCGCCCCATGGCCGAGAACGCCTGAGATCGCCCCACCCTACGAGCCGCCCCGCATCGAGGCAAGTCCTGACACCGGAGGATCTCGAGCGCGAAGTCCTGTTCGCGGGGGTATTCGATGGTGGTGTGTCCCCGATATAACCTAGCCTCACCGCTCCAGCGCCTGCATCCGCGCTCGACTTGCGGGCGTCGATGGCGGCGATCATCGACGCTCGTCTTGCTCGGTGCCTCGAACGTGGATTCCTCAATCGTAACGTTGACCGATACTCGGGCGCCCGCGCCGGACAGTCCAGCAGGAGCGTCGGTAACGCTCACTCGCCGACTGTAAGCCAACGCGTGGGCGGTCGACAGGAGTTCGTACTCAGGCGGGAACCGTGCCATGTAGTCGGCGGCGGTCCGACCTCCATGTAGAGCCACTGAACGACGCCGTCTGATCGATCAAGAATTCTCCAACGGACTGGTCCCGGCGCGCTTTCCGTCGTCTCGATCAGTGTCGGTCGGCTTGAAGCCATCGAGGCGGCCCAATGCCTTCGTCGTTTCCCAGAGCGGCAAAGGCTTCGGGGAGTTCGCCGGAGGGATTGACTCAGCTTCGAGCTGACTATCTCCCCAAGACGCCTCGATCCTGGGGAGACCATAGGCTCGATGCGTCGCCAGGTCGGGGTCGACGGCGATCGCCATCCGGGTGGGATGATATCGATAGTAAACGCGCGCATTCTCCAGCTTGGTGCCGATGACAGCGAGCGTCTCGATGCCGCGAGCGGCCGAAGGCCGATCACCGACCAGACCGAGTTTCGCAACCGCGCGCCGGCAGAAGGCACAATAGATCCCGCGGAACAGGCCCAGGAGCAGCGGGCTTCTCCCTCGATAGTCCGCGAGTCCAACGAGCTCGTCCCTATCGAGCATCGCTAGCTTGAAGTCGGGTGCGGCCGCCCCGATTTGGAGCGGCTCTCCGCTTCCGAGAGTGTCCATCTCACCTCCGCCTTCTCTCAGGTTGTGCTCGCCTCACGCTCAAGGGCCAGAGTGGCTAGACCAGCGCCGTCTTATCGGACGAACTCAGCGAGCTCGCGCATACACGCCCGGAGCGGTCCCATCCGTTCGCCCCCGGGGTCCGCGATGAAGCGCGTCGACGACCCGCTCCCAGCGATCGAGCAGCGCGTCGACGCCAGGCCTCGGCTCGACGACCTCCTCCTGCTGGATCAGGTTCGCCGTCTGCGCCGCCCTGAGCAGCGCCGCGACGTCTCGGTGCGTCCACATGGGCGGGCTCCTCCTACTCCAGCAGCGCCGTCGCCGGCACGCCAAGCGCTTTGGCGAGCGCGCTGATCGTCGTGAGGGACGGGTCCTGCTTCCCCGCTTCCAGCTTGTTCACGTATTCGCGGGTTAACCCGGCCCGCTTCGCAAGGGCGGCTTGGCTCATCTTCTTCGTCACCCGTAGCCGTTTGAGTCGCATACCCATCTGTCTCGGTGTCGGTGCCATAGTGAACGATCATTCACTCCACGTCAAGAGGATCGCGCATCACGCTGTGCGTACCACGTACTACACACCATGGAGCCGCGTTCGACGGCCGTGAGTCGAGATCACCAGAGGAAGACGTACTCGTAGAAGACGACCAGGGCGCCCCAGCCGACCCAGATCCATTCGTCGCGGATGCCGAAGCGATAGAGCCCCGTCCAGAGCCCGCCCACGCTCAGCATCATCAGTACGAGAACCCCCGACGGTGCCAGGTCATGAACGCCTCCTCCATTTGAGCCCCTGGGGCGACCGGCGCCCCGACCCTACCAAGCCCCCGCCCCAAGCACCAGACGGTTCACTCCTCCACCATCGAGTTAGCGTAGGCGATCCAGCGGGCGCAGCCACGCCAGGGACCTGCGGCTCGCGGTGAGCGACTCACGGCGAGCGGCTTGAGCGGCCCGCGCGGTCCGAATCACATAACGGGGGAATCGTCACGCCGGGCGTGGTGGGGTTGCGCCGCGCGGCGAGCTCGGCGGATCTGCGTCAGGTGCGCCTCGGTCCATCGATAGAGCACATGCAACGGATGCGTGAGGCTCCCGCCGAGTCCGGCTCAGCGCATAGTCGACCCGAGGCGGCACTCCGGGATAGACCGTGCGCCGGACGAGCCGATCCCGCTCGAGCTTCCGGAGCGTCTGCGTCAGCACCTTTTGCGAGACGCCACGGATCCCCCGACGCAGCTCGCCGTGGCGCTTCGTCCCGTAGGACAGCTGATGGAGGATCAGCAACGCCCACTTATCGCAGATGCTGCCCATGACCTCTTGGACGTCGACGAAGTTGGCCGGGAGCTTCTTACGTGCCATGTGGGGTATCACACCTCCGGCTATGTACGTGAACGCCGCCCGGACCGGTACCAAGCCCGCCGTCCGGGGCCCCAGACGGGGCCTTGAAACGGGTCGTTGGCCCTCCGGTATCGATTCGGAGAATTACAGCCGATCTCGCGACGCTATGTCGTCCATCCGACGGCCTGGCACGCCCCGTGGGGCCGGGAGACCAATACCGACCGAAGTTCCCGCGATCTCACCGCGGCGACCACCCTTTCACACCCGCACCGGATGGCGCCGCCCTGCACCTGAAGTGGGGGTTCCCGCTGAGACTTCAGACCAGCAGCCCTCGCGGACGCCCGGCGGCGAGTGTCCTCGTGGTCGAGGACGACGACCTCGCTCGAGGGCCTCGTGCGGTTGATCCAGGCCCACGGGGTGGAGGCACGCGCGCGCCCGGGATGGCGAAGAGGCGCTCCATTGGTCACTCGGAGGTCCACCCACGCTCATTCTCTGCGATCTCCAGATGCCGGTCTCGACGGGTTCGGGTTTCTGAAGCGGTTGCGACGCCACGCTGCCCCTTCCATCGAGATTCTCATCGTGGCGGTCACCGGACTGTCGGGGCCGCTGGACTCTTGCGGCGACCCGCGAGGCCGGCTTCGACGGCCATCTCATGGCTCGATTTCTGGGGGACTGCTCGCCCGGATATTGGAACGTGCTGCGGCTCGAGGAAGCAATGACACGTGGCGCGCGGAGGGGGCGTAGTGGCTGGCGCTGGATGTCGGTGGAAGGCCGGGGGCGGCCGGGGCCGTGTGATCATGGTCTGGCGCGTTCGCTTTGCCCATCGCGCGCACGGCTGGGCACCTGGGGGACTGAGGCGGGAGGAGACAAAGCCTCGGTCGCTTCTCCGCGCCACACGCGGACCAGCTCGGCAGCCAGAATGACGAGGATGACTCCGATCAACGACGCCATCGTCACCAGGAGCACCCAGTGCTAGGTCGGCGAGAGTCCGCGCCCGACTGGCCCGGAGTCGGGGCCGGTCCTGGGCGGGCGATCCCGTGCAGAGGAGCGACATGGCGAAGTACGACCAGCCCGGATGACGGGAACGAACCGCCACCACCGTGGTGCCATCGTCCCCCTCTGGAACGTCGCACGACCCTACCAGAGCCCCGAGTTCGGCACCAGGCGGGCACCTCCGGGTACCTGCTGTTACGGGGGTCCACGGCCGGCCTGTACCGTGCCGACATCCATGCACGCCATCCCGTGTCCGCTCTGCGAGGAGCCCGCACGGGTCGTCGACTGGCCGTCGCGCGTGGAGTGGCTCACGATCGAGGGACCGTCCCTGCGGGGGCTTCGCTGTCTGGGCGGATCTGGTCGCCGTCCGACGCCTGAAGTACCTGCACCCTGAGGAGCGCGGACGGCTCCAGGCCCGCGTAGCGCGGCCTGCGCGCCCTCAACCAGGACGCGCTGGCTGGTCACGGCAGACGGTCAACTGGACGGTCCGCTCGTCGTCTCGGCCGAGCGAACGGACCGCCCGCCACGACCCACGACCCAGCGCTGACCCCTCGAGGTGCCCGGATCGCCAGATCGCACGGCGGAAGGTACCTCGGAGTACCTGGATGCCGGCGCCCTGACGATCGGATAGACTGAGAATTGTCTTCCACGGGACCGCGGGGTAGGCGTTGCGGACGTCACGGTCCCCCTAGGCATCTGGCTCGCGTTACTCCTCCGGTGCGATATGCGCGTCCGACGCCTCGGGGCGTGTGTGGAGGACCAGCCATGACGCCGGACAAATCCGTCTGCATGACCCCGGTAGAACCCGCCACGACAGCCCCCGAGGAGCTCCAATTTACGATCGCCGGCCGGGTCGATCGCTGGGAGCCTCACGAGCGCCAGCTCACGATTGGGGGCGCATCCTGCGGGTGGCTGCCACCCTCCGGGTCATGGGTCTGATAGCGGGCGCCAAGATTGTGGTCAGCGGCCACGAAGAGGAGCGTGGCGCCCGCCGGATTGTGACGCACCTCACGGTCGAATGCCACCGAGGGCCGGGACAGGGCAAACCGTGCTCCCCTCGACTGCCTTGCACCCCGGCCTTCTGGGTAGACGCGCGCTGGCGTCGAGACCCCGGTGAATCTGGCACCGTCGCGGTTCCGTGACGCCAGAGGCCGCCGATGCACCAGCAGAGGCCTTCAGCTCATCATTCGCCACAAGCTTAAGACGGGACGTTGCCCTACAACAGCATTCCGCAGGGTGTGGGGCGGTCCCGGCAACGGGAAATGTGCGACGCCTGCGACGGCATCGTCACCAAGGACGAGTGGGTGATCGAGGGCATCGCGCTGGCCGGGGGTCGGAAACCGCTCCAGCTGCACGTCGAGTGCTTTCACCTCTGGGAGCAGGAGCGGCGCAGTCGGCCCGTGGCGCCTACGGCCCCGCCATAGAGAGGATCACGCCACCGGCCCACATCGCCGGAGCGCCAGCCGGGGCCTCGACCGCATCCGGTAAGCGCCATAGACTGGTCTGGACCGTGTCAACGCCGCGGCCCGCCTCTCCCAGCTCGGAACCCCTCCAGTTCGGTATCAACGGCCTGATCACGGTTTGGGATCCCATCCACCGGCACCTGGAAATCGGAGCACGCACCTTTTGGGTGGACCCGGGCATCTCGGTGGACCGCCTGGCGGCGGGGTCCGCGTGACCGTCACGGGACAGGTGGAGCACCCGGACACCCCGGGCGCCCGCTGGATCGTGACGCGGCTCACGCGCGGCTGACCGCCCCCGGACGCCAGCCGGGCCTCTGGCGAGGAGCCCCGGACCCATATTGCGACTTCCCCGCGCGTGCTACCCTGCCGCCGCCTGCACCTTTGGCCTTCTGGGTTGACGCATCTGGCGTCAGAGACCCCGGTGATCTGGGCATGGTCTTCGGCTCTGTCACGCCGGAGGCTCCCGATGCGTCAGCCGCGCCTTCGACTCATCATTCGCCAAAAGCTCGCGGACGGTCGGCTGCCGTTCCACAGCATCCCCGGATCTGGGGCGTGCGCGGTCGCGGCGAACCCTGCGATGCCTGCGATGGAGTCATCATCGAGGACGAGTTCGTGATCGAGGGCATGCCCCTCGCTGGGAGCCGGCAACCGATCCGACTGCACGTCGAGTGCTTCTATCTCTGCGACGAAGCACGGAGCTCCGGGGCCGTGGCCCGTGGAGCCATAGAGATGGGCCCGGCGGGGAGACGTGGGGCGCCGACCCATTCTGTGATGCCCTGTCTGGGGGCCCCTCTCCGCGGGCTCCGACGTGCTCGAACTGCCCGCGCGACGGGGCTCCTGACGGCTACGCGGCATTGTGGGCCCCGCCCGGCGTTTCACCGACCAGTCGACGCTGAGGTGGTACTAGCTTCGGGCCGTACGTCTCACTGATGCGCGAATCCTCACGGCCCCAGCCATGTGCCCGTTCATGTGCCCACGGCACCCCGGAACGCGAGGGGTACACGGAGTGAGCGGGACTGTTGTCCCCATCCACGAGACAAGCTAAGTGCGCGTCACGGTGGGAGTGTGCTGGAAGCGGCTGAAAGGGCAGGCGGCGCCCCGACGCGTTTGCAGACCGTCGCCTAACCACATGGCTACGCCGCGGTAGCTTGTGGCGACACGAGGTGTCGCGTCGCCCCTCGTGACAACGGGCTGAACTGTACCACTTCTGTGCTGAATGATGTGCTGACGCGGTGCGTTTCGGCTCGAACCGCTCGACGGCGCCGCGGAGATGGGCCGAGCGGAGGTGGGCACACCGCTTCGTCATCCGCCGGTCCGCGGGGCCCGGATCTCCCGCACGTCCTTCAGGCTGGCCCGCGCGTCACCAGGTCAGGTCGCGGCCGTGTGCCGGAGGTCGCGGAACCGGCAGCCCGTGATGCCGGCACGCGTCAACGCGGCCTCGAGGGCCGTCGGTATCTGGTGAGGGTGGCGGGCTAGACCCCGGCGGTGGCTTCGCACCGCGCGGGTTGCGTCTTGCTTACCGTCGATCTCGGGGAAGCCTGACCCACTGGCGCGTCTTGTCGTCGAAGCGCCACACGTCGCCGGCCTCGTCGAGGGCGTACAGCAGAATCTCGCCACCGTGCACCGATGCGGTGATCTGCACAAACTTCGGGTCACGCGCCTGTCAGCGTTCATATCGGTCATCGTCGTTCGGCCCCTTTCCCTCGAGACGACTCGAACGGCGCGCCGGGCCTTCGCACCACGAGCGTGCTCCCGCGCCTCGTCGAGTCGACGCTGGCCGACCGCGAGCCGAGCATCTGCCGCGTGCAGCCTCGTCGAGGGCCGCATTCAGGTCGGCCTCCGCCGCGTCCAGGTTGGCCCGGATCGGCGCGAGCGCCGGATCGCGCTCTCCGGCCTTGGCGCGACGAACGAGGATCTTCCGGCCTCGCGTGATCGCGGCGCGCGCTCTCGCCACGCTGGCGCGCCCCTTGGCGATATCGTCGCGGGCCGTCGCCTGGCGCGCTTCGGCGAGCTTCAAGTCTTTGGCGGTGAACGGGAGCGCGACAGGCGGATCACTCGGAAGTTCGGGCATGGCCACTCCTCCTCACTCCAGCAGCGCCGTCACCGGCACGCCGAGGGCCTCTGGCGATGGCGCGACCGCACGGGCAGTGACGCTCTGGCGCTGGCCGTTGTCGATCATCGAAGTAGGGCGTCGTCGGACGCGCGTCCGGCGCGACGACTGAATCGCCGTAGAGGACCTGGCGCGGAAGTGCGCGAAGTGGACGAAGGACCGGCGACGGTCTTGCAGACCGTCGCCTTGACCACTCTGGCGTACGCCGCCTTCTCGATCAATGTACGTGGTGGCAGACCCACGGCATTCTACAGCATGTTCGCGAGCGGCAGCCCGTCGCTCTCTCGCGGCGGGCCATCACGCGGCTCGGGCAGAGCGCGATCGGAGGCCGCAGTTGCCTCGCGCCTCGCGTGAGCCGCGCGGCCGTGGTAGTGCTCACGCCGAAGCCCCGCCACCTCACGCGGAGGACCGGCGCATGGCGACGAGGCCCGAGTTCGTGCGAAGCCATACGAGCGACCCCGCACATCGAGCGCGTGTCCTGACCCCGGAGGACCTGGCGGCGCGAGGTGCTCTACGCGGGCGAGCCTGGACCGTCGAGCTCGACGAGCCGGCACCGAGCGGCCTAGGCGCGGCGCCGCGTCGGATCGAGCGGCGTCGTCCGGGCCGGTAGGCGTCCGCTCACGCGGCGCTACGGATAGAAGCCGCGTAGCTGGAAGGCGTCGGCGACCCGCCGGACGCCGACCATCAGTGCCGCCGTCCGGAGATCGCACCCGTTCGCGCTTGGCCATGGCGCTCACCTGGCTGAACGCCCGGGTCATGATCTCCTGGAGCCGCGAGTTGATCTCGCTCTCCGCCAGAAGTGGTACTGCAGACCCTGCACCCACTCGAAGTACGAGACGATGACGCCGCCCGCATTCGCGAGGATGTCCGGGATCAGTCGTCACGCCCGGTCGCCTGAGGATCCCGTCCGCCTCGGGCGTCGTCGGGCCGTTGGCGCCTTCCGCGATGATCGTTGCGCTCGATCGCGATCGGCGTTCTGCTCGGTGATCTGCCCGCCGAGGGCGGCCGGCACCAGCACGTCGCACGGCAGCTCGAGCAGGTCGGCGTTGGTGATCGGGCTCGGCGTCGGGAAACCTGACCACGCGTGCCGGCCTCCTTGGCGTGGAGCGCCAGAGCCCGGATGTCGAGGCCGCTGCGAGTTGAACACGCCGCCCTTGGCGTCCGCCACGGCGGTCACCAGCGCTCCTTCACGCCACAGGAGCCGAGCGGTCACCGAGCCGACGTTGCCGAAGCCCTGGATGGCCACCCGCGAGCCGCGAAGCTCCGAGTCCCAGCCTCGCGGACCGCCTGGGAGAGGACGTAGACGAGCCCGCGGCCGGTGGCGTCGCGCCGGCCCGCCGAGCCGCCGACGAGAAGCGGCTTGCCCGGTGACGACGCCGGGCACCGTGCGGCCCTGGGTCATGGCGTACGTGTCCATGATCCACGCCATGGTCTGCTCGTCGGTGCCCATGTCGGGAGCCGGGATGTCCAGGTCCGGGCCGATCACCAGCATGATCTCGGCGGTGTAGCGCCGGGTCATGTGCTCGAGCTCGCGCCGGCTCATCGAGCCGGGGTCGCAGGCCACGCCGCCCTTGGCGCCCCCGTACGGCAGCTGCATCAGGGCGCACTTCCAGCTCATGAGCATCGCGAGCGCGGAAACTTCGGGGAGCGTGACGCCGGGGATGGTACCGGATACCGCCACTTGGTGGAGCCGAGGATCGTGCGGTGATGGACCCGGTAGCCGAGGAACACTTCCGTCCGGCCGTCGTCCATGCGCGTGGGCACGCTGACCACCAGCGCCCGCCTGCGGATACCTGGAGGCGCTCGTGCACTCCGGGATCGAGCGCCAGCCGCTGGCGACCGCGTCCAGCTGCTGGAGCGCGGTGCGATACGATTCCGAGCTCTCGAACGTGCCCTCACTGATCGACGTCATATCCGCGACCCCTCTCAGGGCTTCCTCAGGATGCGCCCGCGTCTACCCGGTCTCTATATCGATGCCTCACGGGTGGCGGCGCGCGACACCTCAAGACGTCGCAGCCCGGCGGGTGCTGCTCCGGCGCGGGGACGGGGCGCCGACAAGGCGTGAGGCGGGGGCCCGGCCCGGCGACTCCGCCGCGACGCCGGACACTCCCCGCCTCTGCCGGAGGGAACTGGGCGGGAAGCGGGATTTGAACCCGCGACCCGAGCCTTGGGCAAGGTCGTGCTCTACCCCCGAGCTATTCGCGCTCGACGCCAGGGATTCACAGGGCCCACGCCGGAGGTCAACACGCGCCTCACGCCGGCGCCCGGCCGGCGCCTCCCGCCAGGCGCAGGAAGCGCGCGGCATTTCACACCGTCCTCTCCGCTTTCCGCATTACGCGGCCAATCCGCCTGCTATCGACATCCCTGGCGGTTGGGATGTGACCCGGGCCAGTGGCGGTTGCGGCTCGCCTTTTGTCACCTCTACTGATGGCAATAATAACATGATTGTCTGGGTGGTTGGCACGGAGGATCACCAAACCGGAGGCGACCAGCGGTTACACGGTTATGATGGAGACACCGGTGCAGTTGTTTACGGCGGCGGCGGTCCGAACGAACTGATGGCCGGCACCCATTACTATAGCACTACCGGCATTGCAGCTCGGGGCCGGATCTATGTCGCCGGAGATAATAAAGTGTATGCCTTTGCCCTACCGAGAGTACGCCTACACCTACCCGACAGTCACACCCACTACCACGCCGACGCCAACAGTGACACCGACTGCGTCACTCCAACGCCTACGGCAACGCCGACCGCGAGACCTACGCCGACACCCAGGCCTCGTCCAAATCCGCCGCCGCGCCCAACACCGCCACGCTGAAAAGCACAGTGATCGTGAATAGTGATCCGCCTACGCCGATCAAGCCTTGCCATTCTCGCTAAAGCGTCGAACGCGACGAGATGGCTCACAGCGTGACGAAATCAGCGATGCGCAATGATCTAGCTACAGGCATGGAGCCTCGACACATTGGGATTCGCGCAGATTTGCGACCGCGATGGCTTGACAAGCAGGCGGCGCGCTGTGGTAGAAGGTGAGCCGTCATTAACCGACTGTCACGTATGAAATTTCGAATTTCCATTCGTTCGCTCTGATTGTTGTCGTGTGTTGCTGTTTCTGAGCAGCAATTCCTCCGGCAAACGCGCAGGTGAACGTTACGCAGTTTCACAATCATGATTCGCGGGACGGTCTTTACGTTGATTCTGCTTTCACGCCGAGCGCCGCGGCCAATCTGACGCGCGACCTGGATTTTGACGGCACCATTGTCGGCAACGTCTATGCGCAACCGCTCTACCTCGATAACGGTCCAGGCGGCAGAGCAACGATCATTGCCGTGACCGAATCCAATAACGTGTATGCGCTCGACGCGCTCGATGGCAGCATCATCTGGGAGCGAAACGTAGGCGATCCGGCTACCGGCATTTGATCTCATGCGTTATCCAATTTGATCCGCTGGGCATCACCGGCACGCCTGTTGTCGATCTCGCCTCACGCTCGCTTCTTTTGGCCGCAATGATCACACCTGACGGCGGCACAACCAAGAAACATTTCATCATATCCCTTAATGTGGACACGGGCGATATCAATCCCGGCTGGCCCGTGGACGTGGAGGCACAGCTTCATACCACGGAATCAACTTCACCCAGTGATCCAACTGCAACGACGCGGCGCTCGGCATCGTGGATAACATCCTTTACGTTGGTTATGCGAGTTTCTCTGATTGCAGTCTTTATCATGGCTGGCTGGTAGGCGTGCCGATCGATAATCCAGCCAGTGTAATGGCATGCGGCCACCGACGCTGCCAAGGGCGGCGCATATGGGGAGTCGGCGGCGTCGCCAGTGATGGCAAAAACCCCTTCGTTACGACTGGGAACACCACTAACACAAACGGCGTCTGGGGTGGTGGCGAAGCAGTGATTCGCTTCCAGCCAGGTCCGATCTTTAGCGGCTCACCTGTCGATTATTGGGTGCACTACCAAACTGGCTTCGACCTCGACACCACGGACTTGGATCTTGGCGGCTCCGGACCATTGCTGGTGGACGTGCCTGATGCAACGCCTTCCCACCTTATCGTTGCCGATGGGTAAGGATGGCAAAGCGTATTTGGTTAACCGAGATAACCTCGGTGGGATTAGCGCCCCTCTAGCATCAGCTCAGGTTGCCGGCACTCAATTCCTCAGACAGGCAGCCAGCAGCCTATCGAACCAACCAGGGCACCTATATGTCGCTTCCGCGCCGATCGCAGCACGCTATCGACTTTCCGCATCACCGGAACCAGCCCACCCACCATTGCCAACGGGTGGACCGTGAACCGAGGCGCCGGCAATTGCGGCTCGCCCTTTGTCACCTCTACCGATGGTACTAATAACATGATTGTCTGGGTGGTTGGCACGGAGGATCGTGGCAATCCGGGCGACCAGCGGTTACACGGTTATGACGGAGCTACCGGCGCAGTTGTTTACGACGGTGGCGGTCCGAACGAACTGATGGCTGGCACGCATAACTATAGTATCCACTGGCATTGTAGCTCGTGGACGCATCTATGTCGCAGGGGATAATAAAGTATATGCATTTGTGGCGCCACTGCCGACACCCACGCCCACGCCTACCGCCACACAAGACCTGCTCCAACACCAAGACCCCGCCCAAACCCGCGACCTCGCCCAACCAGCTTCGCGCTGAAAGAAATGGCGATCAAGTAGTGAGTGATCCGCCGTGAAACCAATCCCTCGCGCGGCAAGTCAGCAACTGCTGGAACGTGACCAAGCGCTGTCTCGAAGGCGGAGGCGAAATGGGACGCGCGCCAATGGGGTTGCAAAAATGTCGTGACACTTGACAGGCCAGCCACGCGTTGTGGTAGAAGGTAGGCCGCCATTCTCTGGGCAATACGTAT
>ERZ1370068.1461-contig-11359_pt1 | contig 69007 bp, 87 predicted proteins | sample MGYA00561227_ERZ1370068 | MGnify/ENA primary metagenome ERZ1370068 (study PRJEB38410, sample SAMEA6850437) | metagenome | study: Metagenomic assessment of the ecological functions of the soil: analysis of the soil microbiota associated with the...
GAGTAGTAGCGCGTTCAGTTACGTACTTGACGGGTCCGCTCAGGCATACGGCCAGGTTGTGCTGAGCTGTGGACTCGCGGCTGTCGTGGTCGAGAAGCTCCGCGACAGGTCGCGGCGGCGTGGGTCATATTGTTCCATCTCGAACTGCGGGTGGCCGATGGCGTAATAGTAGGTTCCGGGGCGCGCTCGCCACTGCTGGCGTGCGCGTGGCGGAGCTCGGCTAGAGCGTCCGGGGTCCCTGCCGCCCAATTGCAGCGAGGAGCCGCGGCGTGGCAGGGAATTGCAGAACTGCTGGATCCATGGCTTTACGCTCCTGGGCATGCGCGCGCGGGTCCCAGCCCAAGGGCGCCAGGTCGCTGACTGGGAAGTTGCGGCTCCACGTCGGTCGAGCGAGCGGCTCGCATCCTTCGGCGGCGGCGGCGTGCGACGATGCCACCAGAGCGATCCCCGAGAGGTACGAAATCCGGCACCGGGATGCTGGCGCTGACGCTCGGTGAGGTAGGCCACTCGACTGACAGGGACCGCGGTGTCCAATCTCCGGTTGAAACCACGCCACGGGATTTAGAGGCCCACATCGGCTCGTCGGCGACCGTCGCTTCCACGCTTGCGAAGGGTGCGAGCCGGGGCGCTGCGGGCTTGGGCTTCCGACCGGAGTCTCGACAGCCGCGCCGTTCCGGCGCTCGAGGACCGCTGCCGAGGTGTGGGACTTTGCCGTTGGATCCATTCGGCGGTCTCATGCTCGAAGAATCCTTTTCACGGCTATGGCGAGCGAAGCGATGTCGTAATGGGCCGGACTTTGCGCGGCATACTGTCCAATCCACTGTCCGGCGCCGAAAGCCTCGACGAAGGCGGCGCGCTGATGTACCGCGTGACCTACCGACTCGCCGAAGCACTGCAACTGTTCGGCTATGTGGCGGCCGGCATCGGTGCGGCGATCGATTTTCGAGGGTATGACGAGGCACTTGGGTCCGCCGCCCGCCGGAGAGGCGGGCCTGCTGGATCAAATCCACTGCGGCGCGGGTCGCGATGAGATCCACGCCACTTGCGGTTACAGGGATGAGAACCAAATCGGCGATCCGGCCACGGCGGCTAACGTGGCGGCACCGACGTGAGCCGGGCGTCCAACACTACGTAACGATCGCCGCTGGCACCGACCGCACGAATGAGGCCGTTCCGCGTCGTCGTCGTTCTCGAGGGGAATAAATCCGCCGCGAATGGGCAGACCCGTTTCAACCAATGGCTGGATAGTTCCCCTGCGCGTCGTTATCGAGCAGCAGGACGGATCGCCCTGGGTGGCGAGTTCGCAGGCGAGATTGACGGCGATGGTGGATTTTCCGCAGCCACCCTTGAGGTTCACGATAGCAATCACAGAGGCGGTTGCCGGACCGTGTACTTGATGGGGTGAGCAGAAATCGAGCAACGCTGGTGCGCGAGCTGCGCTGCTGGAAGACTGGGTCAGGTTGAACACTTGTACTCCTGGATCCATTTAATTTGGCGACCGGCGCTGGTTGGAACACAATCCGAATCGTGAGTTTGGTCTCGACCGGCCTCGCCATTGAGCCTGCCGGGCTGGTAACGCCACTTCAATACTTCGTCTCCTGGCGATGCTGGCCAGGAGTGGAAGTCCGCTCTGCACGGTGGCGCTGGTGACCATCCCCTCTTCTATCCACGACGGCTTCGAGGACGACCGTGCCGGAAACATTGCGGTAACCGGACTGTTGCGGCGTCGTGGGCATGCTGCCCTGGAGCAGTTTAGGTTGTTGAAAGTTGCCGCCCGCGCGGGCGGGTACGATCGTAGCCGAAGCGGTTCCTTCCGGGCCGCTGATCTCGACCCCGCGAGCGCCACCGGTCCGACGAATGGAGGCCGAGCACTTTGTCCTGTGGTTCCAGTCACCGCCGTCGCCGGCCGTCGGGCTGCATCCCGGATTGACGTTCCCGCCCCAGTTGTCGTCCCGCTTGCCCCGGTTGGAACGGTTGGTCGTGAAGCTACCGCCGCCGGTCATCCAGCACCGGCCTTCCTCCAGCGGGGGTGTGCGCACAGCAGGCCGAAGTCGATCGGAGGTCGGTGCCGTCGAGGACGACGGTGGACGGGCTCGGGTTGCTGTCCCTCGCCGGATCTCCGACTTTCGACTCCGTGAATGGGCAGGGGTTCTTGATTCCCACGTGGTAGGGTGCCGCGGGGCGCAGGTCCGTGAGCAGATGACGCCCTGATGCGTCCGTCAGGACTTCCTGATGAAGACGTTGTTCGCGTCCGTCAGGTCCACACAGCGACATCCGGGACCCCGGCTCATCCGGGATCCTGGACGCCATTGCGCATTCAAGTCGTCCCAAACGAAATCGCCGATGTCTCGCCGCGGCGCGGCGGCCGCAGCACACAACATCGAGATTCCGACCAGCAAAATCGTGACAGGCAGCGCTTCATGGGTCTCTCCTCATTTCGGCGGCGGTGCAACGAGATTCCGTTTCGTTTTCGCCACGATGCGGTACTACACGTAGGGGTTGTGTCCGCGAAGAGGTGAGTGCTCCTTTCGATGAGGTCCGAGGGGACGGCCCGAGCGGTGCCGCGCCGGCAGCGTTCGACGCGATGATCCCAGCGACGAACGATGCGGCCATCGTCGGAGCAGCGGCGCAAATAATCCCGAATGTTCGTTCCGGTGGGCAAGGCCGATCGTGCGGCTCCCAACTTTCGTCCGGCACCGCTTCCTCCGGGCAACTCGCGCTCGCAGAAGGGCTGTGGTCTGATCGCGGACTTGATTGGTTCAGCTCCACCAAACATCGGCCCTTGGAGCCTGATTGGCGAACGGACACATGCTCCCTCCGGAAGCGAAAGAAGCTCGAGCGAAGCACCCGATCGCCTGGTGGTCGCTGCTGCTGGCGATGTTGAGCGCCGATGGTCGTTGGCGTCACGGCTCTCGGTTTCGCTTTGAAGCAAACGTTTCCTGCGCCGAGCCTCCTCGTCATCCTCGCGGGCGGAGCATTGTTCATTCTGATTCTCCCGCCGCTCATGTTGCTGGGCGCGCTGGGTTGGCTTCTCGTGGCTCGCGCGTTCGTGCAGCGGTCCGTCGCGAGAGCATTTTGCGTTCATCCCGGCTTCGGGATTCTCTCGCGTGCCAGCGAGTGGATGTTTCACTGCGTGTACGGGCGCGAGGATGGTAGCACCTGAGGTCTATCCAGGCAGTGGAGCGAACGACGAGGCCAGCCGACCGGGACGTCCGCGAAGGCTGCGTTCCAGGTGTTGAGGGCGGTCGGCGCGAAACCCTGATCGCGCCAACCAAAAACGCTTTGACAGCGTGGGTCACGTGGAATCATCTTCCCCGGTGGCCGCGCCACGGGAATGCGATCCCAAAGCCGGGGTTCTTTGGATTTTGCGCACCTCGCCGGACGCGGGGCTCGCCATATGGTCGGTCACAATTGGAGGCATCCCATGAGGCGAACCACGACCGCCCTGCCGCTGGTTGCCGCGGGTCTTGCACTGGCATCCATCGCTCTCGCCACTCCGCTGCCGAACAGCGTGGTCCTCCACACGCGCGTGTTCGATGACTGTCCGGTCTCGATCCTCACGACCACGAACCTTTTTCCTGCGCAGATCCTGATCAGCGACCAGAACCAAGTGGCACCTTTCTGCGCGGGTTTTGCGAACCTCCACACTTGGCGGTTCTCGACCGACGGCACGAACGCGATCCAGTTCCTGAATGGCGACGGATTCGAGTACTCCTGCACCTTGGTGCTCAATGGCGTCGGCGAGGGTGGTCTGAATCTCTCGCCCTGGTGGTCGCCGGATGCGGACGGCTTGTTCAATGTGCGGACGACCGACGGCGAGATCGCCTGCTTCGGTGGCCGCATGCCGTTTTTCACCTTCACCGGCGCGTTCGGCCTCCACTACGTGAACAACACGCCGATCCAGCTGGGCATCAGCTATCTGCCGAATGGTCTCTCGGCCGGGTCGCCGGCACAGGTCGTCTACAATTTGCGTTACAACAGCACCAACTATACGAGTGGGTTGCTGAATTTCGACGAGGGGAACACGGCCGAGGGCCACGGTCAGTGGGGTGCGCTCACTCCATGGTACGCCGGTGGTCACGTGAAGATGTTCGTACAAACGATCGGGCAGCCGCACGGCATCGTCGCCACCTGGTCGGACATCCAGTACACTGGCCGCTTCCACGCCGACGCCGCCGGTGATCCATTGCCCGCCGGACGTGGAACTCGAGTGCGGTGACTCGAGCGACTCCAGCAACACCGGCACGGCGACCGCGAGTGGCGGCACCTGCTCCGGCGGAGTGGCCTTCAACCACACCGATGCGGCAGCCGCGGCCAACTGCACCGGGCACGCGGGGATCGATCGCACGTGGACCGCCACCGACGATTGCGGGAATACCGTGAGCTGCACCCAGCACATCACGTTCGTGGACCACACCGCGCCGACGATTCAGGCGACGGGGACGCCGGCGGATGGCGTACTGGGCTGCAGCCCGACCGCGGCGGAGATCGAGGCGGCGCTCGGCACGGCGACGGCGGACGACAGCTGCGGCACGGTTACTCCGTCCCCCACGGATGACAACGTCGCTAGCAATGGCTGTTCGCGCTCCCAGACCAGGACCTGGAACGTGAGCGACGCGTGCGGAAACCCGGCAACCGCGGTGTCGCGCACGGCGACCTGGACGGTGGGCCAGGGACCCTCGATCACCGGCGTCTCGGCGAGCCCCGCGACGCTGTGGCCGCCCAACCACACGATGCGCGACATCTGCGTCGACTACACGGTGGCCGACAACTGCGGCGGCACCGTCACGACCACGCTGTCGGTGACCAGCAACGAGCCGACCAACAATACCGGCGACGGCGACACGTCGCCGGATTGGGTCGTGGTCGACCCCCATCACCTGAAGCTTCGCGCCGAGCGTGCCGGCACCGGGAGCGGGCGCGTCTACACGATCACCGTCACCGCCACCGGTGCGTGCGGAAGCGCGTCGAGCGAGAGCGTGAGCGTGGTGGTGGAGCACAACATCACGAGCCCGGTGAGCGGAAACGCCTTCAAGGTGAACAGCACGGTGAACTTCGCGGGCACCTTCGGGGACGTACCGGGAGCCGCCACACCGCGCAGTGGACGTTCGACAACCTGTCGACCGGCGGCACCGTGACCGAGCCGTCCGGACTCAAGCCAGGGACGGCGAGCGGGAAGTACACCTTCACGTCGGCGGGCGTCTACAAGGCGACCCTGAACCTGACCAACCAGAACGGAGCGAAGAGCTGGGTCAACACCGCGGGGACGTCGAGGCGATCGTGGTGGTGTACGACCCGAGCGCGGGCTACGCGATCGGCGGCGGATGGTACGCGTCGCCGGCGGGGGCGTACCGCGCCAAGCCGGCGGTGAGCGGCAAGGTGAGTTACGGGTTCACCTCCAAGTACTTCAGGAACGCGACCAATCCGAAGGGTGAGACGCAGTTCGAGTTCAAGCTGGCGGGGCTGGAGTTCAACGCGCTGACCTTCGACTACCTGGCGATCGCGGGGGCGAGGGCGCAGTTCAAGGGGTTCGGCAAGCTGAACGGGGACCCTCGTACAACTTCATCCTGACGGTGTCCGACGGGCAGCTGCAGCGTGGCGGTGGGGCCGATCGAATTCGCATGAAGATCTGGAACAAGACCACCGGGGTGGTGGTGTACGACAGCCAGCCGGGGCGAGCGACGCGGCGGACCCGACGACGGCGGTCGGCGCCGGCAGCAGCGTCGTGATCGTCAACACCAACCTGCCGACCTCCATGACCGCCGCTGCGGTCGAGGGGACCGAGTTGGAGAGCGCGAGCTCACCGACGGCGGCTCTAGTCTTTGCGTTGCGCGAGGTGCGGCCGAACCCATTCCAGGCGACGACCGAGATTCAGTACACGCTCCCCGAGCGGGCGAAGGTGGAGATCGCCGTCTACGACCTGCGCGGCGCACGCGTGCGGACGCTGGTGAACGGGTTCGAGGAGCCGGGTGAACGCTCGAAGCGATTCAACTCGGGGGGCTCGACGCGGGCGTGTACTTCGTCCACCTGCGGGCGACCAGTGTGAGCGATCCGAGCCGGCAGTTCACGCAGGTGCGGAAGATGCTGATGCTGAAGTAGGGAACGCTTCGTTCTCACCCATTAGGTTGCATCGGGGGCTGAACCGGTCGTCCGCGGTTCAGTCCCCGATGAGCAACTGCAAGCGCAGGCTCGAAGCGTTCAGCGGGATCACGACCGTCTCAATCCTTCACGACACGCCGCGCCCCACCTGCCATGCCGCGGTTCCCTCGGCGACCGGCCGCTTCTCGAAAACACGCGCGAGGTCGGAGAAGTAGACGAGCCCGATGATCACGCCCGCGACGACCGAGTCCGCCATCCGGAACGCCGCGCCGATGGAGGTCGTCACCGAGGGCCCCGCGATCAAGCGGTCGAGGATCCCCAAGCCGAGCGAGAACAGGAACAGGCCGCGCGCGTGACGCCACAAGCTCGCGAGCCCGATCCACGCCGCGAAGGCGACCAGCGCGGTCACCGCGAGCGCCATCAGCCGGAGCGCCTCCGAGAAGCCCCACGCGAAACGCTCGTGACGGTACGCCGCGAGGGCGGGCGGGAGCGTCCAGCCGAAGAAGCCCTCGGCGCCGACCGAGGCGAACGTGAAGAGAACGTTGGCGGCGACCAGGAACCAAAGCAGATGCTTGTTGTTCATCGGTACCTCCCGACGTACGTGCGGACGTCGACCGCGTTGTCGGCTCAGAGTCTTCGATGCCCTGGACGTGAGGGGGACCCGAGCCCGCCTGACAAGGCCGAGCCGGGGTTCCGGCAGCTGGGGACTGTCGCGTACTACGAGAGCCTGCGTGGCGGGGTTTCAGGAGGAGGGCTACCGCCGGCCTCCTTCGGAGTCCCCTGAGCGTCTCTCCGGCGGGGATGGATCCGCGCCGGCGAGTCCAGGGAGGTCGAACGCCGTCAAATCGAGCGACGAATGCGACGGGTCGTCGCGAGCCCGGGTGGATCGCGGAATTGAGGAAGAGATTTCTCTGACTCACGTTAACGCGAGAATGCGCCGATAATCATAGCCACGCCCGGCGCGGCCAAGGTCCGGGGATCGTCGTGCGGGTGACGCGCCGTTGGGCTATAGTGGGCCGTCTCGACGATTGCTCCAACCACTCCCGGAGGTCGATTGCCGTTTACCCGTCTGGGGCTACCCGCGCCCATCGTCAAGGGCGTGTCCGCCGCCGGCTACAAAGAACCGACTCCAATCCAAACACGCGCGATCCCGATCGTGCTCGCCGGGCACGATCTGGTCGGCGCCGCTCAGACCGGCACCGGCAAGACCGCGGCGTTCCTGCTGCCGATCCTCGCGCGCCTGCTCGGCGGAAACGAGGGCCTGCGGGCGCTCATCCTGGTCCCCACGCGTGAGCTGGCGGCGCAGGTCGAGACCAACGCCCGCGATTACGCGCGCTTCACCGATCTGCGGGCCGGGCGTCGTCTTCGGCGGCGTGCCGATCGGACCTCAGGAACGGATGCTGCGCCACGAGGGCGTGGACCTGCTCGTGGCCACCCCGGGACGGCTGCTCGATCTCCACGGACGGCAGAGCGTGAACTTCGAGGACATCGAGATCCTGGTGCTCGACGAGGCCGATCGCATGGTCGACATGGGCTTCGCGCCCGACCTGAGACGGATCCTTCGCCTGCTGCCCGGATCGGCGCCAGACGATGATGTTCTCCGCCACCATGCCGCCCGAGCTCAATCGCGTCGCGAGCGAGGCGCTGGTCGATCCCGCAGCGCGTCGATCTGGCGCCTCCCTCACGGCCGGCCGCGGGCATCACCCAGGCGATCTATCCCGTGCCGCGTCACTTGAAGACCGATCTGCTCGACCAGGTGCTGCTCGGCTCCGAAGTCGGAAGCGCGATCGTCGTTCACGCGAACCAAGCACGGCGCCGACCGCTTCGACGCGCCAGCTCAAGCGCGCGCGGCCACGCGGTGGCGGCGCTCCACGGCGACCGTTCGCAGTCGCAGCGCGAGCGCGCGCTCGAGAGCCTGAAGCGCGGGCGCGTGCAGGTCCTGGTGGCCACCGACATCGCCTCGCGCGGCATCGATGTCGAGGACATCTCGCACGTGATCAACTACGACGTGCCGCACACGCCCGAGGACTACGTCCATCGCATCGGCCGCACCGGGCGCGTGGATGCGGTGGGCGACGCGTTCACGCTGATGAGCCCCGAGGAGAGTAAGGACGTTCAGGCGATCGAGCGCTTCCTCGGCCGTTCGATTCCGCGCGTGACGATTCCGGACTTCGACTACGGCCGCGTACGCGCTGACGAGGGGCGAGCGCGAGAGGACGCGGTCGATCCCACGACGGCGACCGTTCTGGAGCGACGCGGGAGCGGAGAGCGGCGGGCGTGGCCGAGGCCCGCGGGGACGACGCGAGCGCGCACCACGCGGTGCCGTGACCGGTCGGCGGGAATGGGGCGCGGGCATCAAGGTCGCGCGCGACGTGCCCCCGCCGGCCCGGGGTGCGGGGCGGGCGCCGTTCAAACTTCGGGTGAGGCACGGCGGAAGTCCGCACCGACCGAGCAATCGATCGAGCACGGCCGTCGTCGAATGCGCAACCAGCCGGAACGCAGACGGCGGAAGATGTGAGGCACACGATGAGCGCTCGCGGGAGAAGCGTGGGTCCGCGCAGCGGCCTGTCCGTCGCGCATGGCCGCGACGGTCGCGAGGAGTCCGGCTTCGACCGGAGATTCCTCCTGAAGTTTCCCGTTCGAAGGGGTTGGCTTGAATTGGATCATCGCACTCGCGGCCGTGCCGTTCGCCATCGTTCAGGCCAGCCTGTTCGAGTGGGCCTTCCATCGCTACTGGCTCCATCGGCCGTGGCTGCCCAAGGAGTGCTTCACCTCGCACACCCTGGTGCACCACCAGCTGTGCAAATACGACGACACGTTCCATGTCGAAGAAGAGGAACAGCACGAGGCGCTCACCTTCGCGTGGTGGGGCGGACCCATCTTGGTCGCGATCAACTGATTCCTGGGTGCTCGTATCGTGGGTGCTCGCCGCCACGGGAACGATGCCCTGGAACCTGCCGATGCTGATCGCCGTGCCGGCCACGATCGGTCTCTACTACGTCGGCTATGAAGGTCTCCACTACCTGATGCACAAGCCGACGATCGGCTGGATCGAGCGCTCACCGTACTTTCGCTTCATCGAGCGCCATCATCGGATCCACCACTTCCGGATGGACCGCAATCTCAACGTGTTGATTCCGGATCGCGGACTTCCTGCTCGGGACGCTGGTCACCGAGACGCCGCAGCCCGCCCGCACCGGTGCCGGAGCGCGAGTGCTGGCGCGACGGCACAGTCAGTTCGGCCAGCGTCTGCGCGACGAGGCAGCGGAGAGCGCGCCGGCGGACGAGCGCGCCGGAGACCGGGTAGGCTCCTCGAGCGATCGGCGATCGCTCACTCCTCCGGCGCGAACCCTCTCGCTCTGTAGTAGTCCGCCACGGCGTCGCTCGACAGGTTCTCCGGCGGATCCTTCCATCGGTTGAACGACGGCTCTCGTTCGGCCCCCGCCGTGAGCAGCAGGTCGATCACGCGACGATGTAATCGTCGTCCGCTTCCCGGCAGTTCGCGGACCCATGGCCGGCCCACGCGATCGGCGAGCTGCCGTAGGTCCTGTCGCGGACGTTGATCGGTGCTCCGGCGTCGATCAGCGCGCGCACGCTGCCTGATCCGGCCGCGCCACGCGGCCATGTGCAACGGCGTGCCGCCCCACGGGCTCTCGCGCCCGAGGTCGAATCCCAGCGCTGCGAGCGTCCGCACGGCGGCCACCATCCCGGCGCCCGCCGCGGTGGACGAGCGCGTTCGACTCCTGCTCGAGCAGCGCCTCGCGCAGTCCGGAGTGGGCGTCGAGCAGCGCCCGCGCCCGAGCTTCGTCGCCGGCACCGCGCACGCGCTCAGGACCGCGTCGATCGGACGTAGCGGTTCCACGGCGCCGCCCTTCGCTCGCAGCAGCTCCGCCACCGCCAGGTTTCCCGCGCGCATCGCCAGCTCGTAGGGCGTGCGTCCGTCGGCGCAGGCGCGCCGCGGATCGGCGCCGTGGGCGAGCAGCAGCTCCGCGACCGGGACGCCGCGGCCCATCTCCGGCGATCCGGTGCAACGGCGTCTCGCGATGGTCGTAGCTCGGCACGTTGGGATCGGCGCCGTGCTCGAGCAGCCACTGCATGCCGGCGGTCGCGTCACGGGCACGCGGGTGGTCGTCGTGATAGCCGGCGAGGAAGTAGAGCACCGTGTTGTTCCAGGGTTGGTGTGCGGCCGAGATCTCGGCGCCGTGCGCGACCAGCAGCTCGAGCATCGTCGCGGTGGTTGCGCTCGGCGGCGTGATAGGCCGACTCGCCGTCGTTGGGGTTGGCGCCGTGCTCGAGCAATAGCTGCACGAGGCCACGATTGCCCTGCTCGCTCGCGCGGTAGAGCACCGAGAGCCTGGAGCTCGAATCGTCGGGTGAGGCGAGGGTGAAAGTGTTCGCGTCGGCCTCGAGCGCGAGCAGGCGACGGCCGATCGCGACCGAGGCCTCGCGATGAGCGTCGTCGATCCCGAACATCGGCGAGACCGCCAGGCAGTCGAGCGGCGTCCAGCCGGTGTCGCGGAGCTTCGCGGTGGCGACCGACGCGTCCCGCGCGAGCCAGCGCTCGACGGCGCCGGCGTCGCACGCCGCGCAGGCGGCATGAATGCTCGTGCTCGCTACCTCGGGGAACCCCTCGAGCACGCGACGCATGGTCGCGAGGTCGCCCTCGGGCACGGCGCGCAGGAAGCGCGCGACCTGGTCGATCAACGGCTCCCGCGCCTGCGCCTTCAAGGTGACTCCTGATCGCCCGGGTCCGTACGCGGGGGCGGGGGTTCGTCGTGATGTGGGTGGCGAGGCTCAGGTGGGAGCGTCCCTCTCCACGGTCGGGGTGCGCCCTGCGCGCGGGGCGACGATGCAAGAAGACCGGCGCGATCGCAACCGGTTTCTGCGCGGGCCATTCCCTCACGTCTCACGCTCCGCGTGCCGATAACCACCCTCTATCAAGGAGGGATCGGTCATGCGACGAATGATCGCGCGGGCGCTGCCCGTGCTGCTGCTCCTCACGAGCTGTGCGGGGCCGAAGAAGCTCACGCAGCAAAGTGAAAGAACCTGGCCGTGGGCGATCACTGGAAGGCCTGGCAGCTCGCGACCCGCGCGCTCGACAAGGCGCCCGGCAACGCGCGGGCGCAGGCGGCGGCCACCTCGGCCGGGGCCTCGATCTCCACGACTGGTCGCGTCGGATCCGCGCGCTCGCGGACCACGACAGCCTCGAGGCAGCCGACCAGGCAATGGACTTCGTCGCCTTCCGCGCGAACGCGGCGCGATACGTGACCATCCCGCTCGATCTCGGCTGGCCTGAGGAGGAGCGGACGCTCCGCCGCACGGCGGCTCGCGTCCACTATCAGCGTGGGGCCCAGGCCTCCGCGTCGCGGCGGCCAAGCTGGCGCACGGACAGTTCGCCGCGTGCGAACGGTTCGTGCCCGGATACCGCGACGCCGAGGCGCTCGCCGAGCGGGCGAAGGAGAAGGCGATGACCCGGGTGGCGATCGTGCCGCTGCGGGGGCCGGCGGGTCTCGGCGTCGAGGTCGCCCAGCGATGGCGCGAGGACGTCGAGCACGCGCTCACCGAGCACGCCGAGTACACCCGCGTGCTCCCGGGCTCCGCGGTGGAGCAGTCGATGCGCGTGTCCCAGCTCGGAAGCGTGACCCGCGAGGAAGCGGTGCGGCTCGGGCGCAAGGCGGGGGCCCAGCGCGTCGTGTGGGGACGATTGGCGACGTCGACTCCAAGACCCGGCTCGAGTTCTTCCGCGACGTGGTGTGCCGGCGGGTGCGGGAGAAGGGACCGGACGGCCAGGTGGTGACGCGCTGGGTCGACGAACCCATCGAGGTCGTGGCGCGGCTGCGCGACGTCGCGGTCGAGGTGAGCTACGAGGTGATCGGAACCCGGGACGGCGTGACGCTCGCCCAGCAGCGCTTCGGTCGCGAGACCTCGGCCCGCGTCGTGTGGACGTCGTATCAGCCGGTGGAGGACGTCGAGTCGTACGCGCTCGTCTCCGAGACCGTGCGGAACGGCGAACCGGAGCGCGCGAAGCGCGTCGAGTCGCGGTGGAAAACGGTGTGCGGCGAGGCGACGCTGCGCCAGGTGCTGGAGGCGCGGGTCGCGACCACCGGTCGCGGCCACTACGACCGGGACGCGCTGCCCCGGTTCGTCGCCGGTGCGGCGTTCGTGTTCCTCGAGGAGCTGCCGCCGGCGAACGACCTGGCGCTGGCCGCGCTGTCGTCACTGCTCGCCGCTCAACCAGACGCTCATGCGGCTCGACGCCGTGGACGACGTCGATCTCGGCGCCGGGTGACCACCGTCGAGGATCGCTGATCCCCGAAACGATCCGTCGTCGCCGCGTTTTTTCGTTCCCGCCGCCGTCCGCGGCGCGTGTAGCATGAACATCCGCGCCGCGCGGGCCGCTTGCTCCGTTTCCCAGGAGATCGGCCGTGCGGCCTTCCGTCTTCGTTCTGCTGGTCACCGCGGCGACGCTTGCGTCGCGACCCGCGATCGCCACGCCCGCCTACGATCCCAATCGCACCGCGACGATCTACGTGCACGGGTTCGACCTCGTCGGCGTCGATCGCCACGGTGTCTTCGGCGAGCCGCTGGACGAGCCGCTGGCCGACAGCGTCGCGGCGCTGATCGGCCTGCCCGCCTCGCATGATTCCGCCGGCCCCCTGCCGATCGACGTCGTGACCGGCCCCGCCTACTACGGCGACCTCCCACCCTCGTACTACTCCGCCGCCGATCGCGCCGAGATCGACGCGCTCACGCGCGAATGGGGCGGGGAGTCCCCCGTTACGCCTTCATCGCGGCGCGTTACGCACGCCGGGTGCTCGAGCGCTCGGGGGCCGAGCGGGTGAACTTCGTCAGCGCCAGCTTCGGCTCGCTCATCGTACGCTGGTTGATCGAGAAGAACGTGTGTGGCCTCGCGTCCGAGGGCCGGATCGCGCGCTGGCTCACGATCGAAGGCGTCGTCGGCGGCAACTGGGCCGCGAGTCATCCCGACGTCGTCGGCCTGCTCGCGATCGTCCAGCCGGACCCGATCGACGTCCGCCACATGGACGGGGCCTGGATCGAGAGCCATCTGCACGCGCCGCGCTCCGAGGCGGATAGCCCGTACTACGGAAACATCCTGATCGGCCAGATCGGGTCCACCGACGACACGGGCAACGACGGCCTGCTGCGCGACGCGATGCTCGTCGCCGGCGACTATCAGCCCAACGACGGGGTGCAGGCGCTGCCCGACACGCGCTTCCAGACCATCACGGCCGCGTCACGCTACGCCGGGCGAGCGCCGATGTTCGCGCCGTTCCACACCGACCATCTCGGTCTCCGGGACTCGCGCGCGGCCTGGTCCCAGGGCGCGGTGTTCCTCATGGGGTCGCGGCGGGTCACCGTGACGCTGACGAGCGCCAGGTCTCGAACCTGCGCGAGCCGCACCAGCCATGGTGGGACTGGAGGCCGGCGGAGGTGTTGTTCGAGAGCCGCGTGTACTCGGAGGCGGCGGAGCGGCGCTGGGGGATCACCGATCCGATCGCGGCGTACGTGAAGGAAGGCGCCGCGATTCCGCTGCGGCGCTACCGCGCGAACGGTGAGAACCAGCTGTTCGCGTGGGACCTGTTCGACGGGCTGGTCCTGCCCGAGGAGACCACGCTGCGCGTCGAGCTTCGCGGCGCCGAGGTCGACAACGATCCGCGCTACGGCGTCTACGAGACGCTGACGACGCCGTCCTACGACAACCTCGGCGGCGCCAGCGTCACCGTCTCGACGCGCACGCCCGGCACCTACACCTTCGCCGCCGCGGACTGGAGCGGCACGCTGAGCGTCCAGGTGTTCGACTACGCGTTCCCCGCGCTGGTCGGCGTCCCGGCAGCGAGCCCGATCGCGTCCACGAGCGCGGCGGGAGGGCTCGCGATCTCGCCGAACCCGTCGCGCGGGAGCGTCCGCGTCGCGCTCGCGGCGCCGGCGCTCGCCACGCCCGGCGAGCGCGCCGTGCTCGAGATCGCCGATCCCTCGGGTCGCGTCGTGCGCCGGATCGCCGGCGATGTGGCGCACGGGTTCGTCTGGGACGGGAGAGACGGTTCGGGTCGTGGGCTGCCACCCGGCGTTTACCTCCACCGACTCGCGACGCGCGACGGCGTTCGCTACGGAAAGAGCTGTCTGATCCGGTGATCGCCCCCGGCTCGTCGTCGCCTCACTCGGGCGCCGGCGTCACGGGAATCCGCTCGTTGGCCTCGCGGAGCGCGGAATCGAGCGCTGCCGGATCGCACCAGGCGATGCGATCGCCGACGCGGATCGAGCCGCCGACCACAATGCGACAGTTGAGGCCCGAGCGGTTGAGCAGCGGCTTGAACACCGGCTTGCCGACCAGTTGCTCGAGGTGCATGCAGGGGGACGTTGAGCCGCCCGCCGTAGAGCACGCACGACCCGACGCGAAGGTAGTGCCCGACGAGATGGCTGAGCGGCACGCCGCGGGTGGTCAGGTTGGCGACGGTGCTCGTGGGGCAGGAGCTCGATCCGCCGATCGCGGGCGAGCGCCTCGAGCGTCTCGACCTCGATCAGCGTCACCTGCCGGTCGACGTGCGGGCGCTTCGAGTAGGTTCCGAGCCCGGTGGCATAACGATCACCCTCGATGCCGATTCCCGTGTTCAGGCGGGCCTCGGGCTGCGCCTCCATCGCTGCGGCTCCGGCGGGCGCGATGTGAATGTGGAGCAGCTCACCCTGCCAGGTCATCGACAGACGTTCTCCGGGTCGAAGGCGCTCGAGCCGCGGGACCCTAGCACGCACGGCCCGCGGTGAGATAGTCTTCCCGCTCAACGACTTCTCGCTCCAGGCTCGACCCATTCGTGAGCTCGACGCCGGCTCGCGGTCCGGACTGACCGCCTGCAACCCATCGCTCCCGGATCGCGTAAAGAGTCCGTGCTCCCGCCGGCGTTGAGTACGTTCGCAAGGAGGTCCTCGTGTCTTCGTGGCTCTCGATCGCGGTGCTGGCCACCGGTCTGGCCCTGTCCGGGACGGCCGTCGCCTCGGACGTCGGTTACCTCTACGGTCGCGTCGAGACGGTGAACGGCGACGCGTACGAAGGGGAGCTGCGCTGGGGGAAAGAGGAGTCGTTCTGGGACGACATGTTCAACGCCAACAAGTACGAGAACGAGAACCTCGACTACGTCGACCCCGACGTGCTCGATCGACGGAAGATGCGCCGCTGGGACGCCTGGGGCATGCCTCGGGTCATCCCGGCCGGGACTTCGTCCACGTGCTCGCGGTCCGCTTCGGCGACCTGAAGCGGATCGACGTGCGGAAGGGCGAGGAGCTCGTCGCCGAGTTCCGCAACGGCGAGAAGATGAAGCTCGACGGCGGCTCGAACGACGTCGGCGCGGAGATCACCGTGGTCGATGGGCGGCACGGCCAGCGCGTGATCCCGTGGAATCGGATCCGCACGATCGAGTTCGACGACACCCCGTCGCGGCTCGAGGACAAGCTCGGCGAGCCGATCTACGGCACCGTGAAGTCCGGCTCCTACGACTTCACCGGCCGCATCCAGTGGGACAACGACGAGAGCCTGACCACGGACATGCTCGACGGCAGCACTCGCGACGGCAAGATGTCGATTCCCTTCGACGAGATCGCGGCGATCAAGAAGCACCGGCAAGGCGTGCTCGTGACGCTCCGGTCGGGTGACGAGCACTACCTCACCGGCAGCAACGACGTGAACCACGAGAACCGCGGCATCGTGGTCGTGGTGCCGAAGATCGGCAGCGTGAAGATCGGCTGGAACGACTTCGACGAGGTGAAGTTCGAGCGCGCGCCGGGCTCGGGCCACGGCTACTCCGATTTCGCGCGCGGCCGCGACCTCCAGGGCACGGTGGTCACGCGGGACGGCCGGTACGAGGGCCGCATCGTCTTCGATCTCGACGAGTCCTTCGACTTCGAGCTGCTCCAGGGCAAGAACGGCGACACCGAGTACCTGATCCCGTTCCGCGACATCGCGCGGATCAAGCCGAAGGGAGGCCTGCGCGCGGACGTCGAGCTGCGCATCGGCCTCACCATCGAGCTCGAGGACGGCCAGGACGTGACGCGGAAGAACGACGGGCTCCTGGTCTTCGACGGCGACCGCGACCCGCGCTACGTCGCCTGGAAGAACGTCACCGCGATCGAGTTCCACTGAGCTGGACCGCTGCACGCGGACCTTTCGGCATCGAGATCACGCGACGAGGCACGGCCGGCGCCGTGCCTCGTCGGTTCTCACGGAGACTCACCGGCTCACGGTGAGACCACCGTGACGCGGGTGAGCACCACGCGGCCCAGCGCCTGGAGCCGCGCGAAGTACAGGCCGGGCTCGACCGTCCGGCCCGAGCGGTCGCGCAGGTTCCAGGTCGCCTGCACTGGTCCCGCCGGCATCCGGGTCTCGAGCAGCGTGCCGATCTGTCGGCCCTGCGGGTCGAACAGCTCGAGCTTCACGTCGGCGTCATGTTCGAGGCGGAAGGCGATGCGGGTGGCCGAAGCGGTGGGATTGGGACCGAGGGTCATCTCGAGCGAGGCCGCGGCGGCCACCGGAGCCACCGGAATCGGGCCGACCAGCGCCTCGGGACCCGAGCACGACCGCACGCCGAGCCAGTAGACTCCCGCGTGGGCGCCGCTCGCGTCGAGGAAGCGGAAGATCGCGTCGCCGCCCTTCGAGCGTGATCGCCGACTCGTTGCCCGCGAACACCATCGCGCCGTCCGCCGTCTCCCGGTAGACGTTGAAGCCGTCGATGTGGTCCTTGGCATTCACGGCCCACTCGAGCCGCGTGCCGCCCAGCTCGCGTGACGCCTCGACCCGCTCGAGCACGGCCTGCGGCGCCTCGCGGAACTCACCGCTGGCAGATGGCACGACGCTGCCCGGGGCGCCCGCGAGCGCGAGATCATGGTCGGCGTACGGATCGTCGAGCAACCCAGCCAGCGCGCGAGAGGCGAGTCATCCACGGGAATCGCCGAAGCGACGACCACCGCTTCGTGGGTCGGGCTCGTGACGGTCCCCGCGGTGTAGTCGTAGTCGAAGGCCATGTAGTCGCCGCGGCTCGTGTACGTGCTGGCCCGATTGTCGCCCTTGACGCGGAACCGGACCTCGCGCGACGGGCCGACGTAGCTCGCGGGCGATCCCGTGCTCCAGGTCTTGGTCACGTCGGTGGTGCTCACGGTGGCGCTGTTGACCTGGACCCACGCTGAGGTCGACCAGTTCCAGACGTAGAGTGTCTGGGTGCGCGAGACCGTGAAGCTGCCTTCGTAGGTCACGGTCAGGTTGAGTGGCGGGTGCGCGAGGAACACGGAGGCGTACCAGTCGGTGTAGTAGTTGCCGGCGCTGACCCCCGCCGACACGCCGATGCGCGAGTCGTCGGACACCGCGAGACGCGTGACGTCCCCGGTCGCGAGCGAGCCCTTGGAGCATGGTCAGGGACGACGGGAACTCCTGCGTGTGGATCGGCGCGCGCGCCGCCGTCGTTGAGCCAGGTGTCGTTGATGCCGGGCCCGGTGATCGTGTAGCTGGCCCCCGCTCCGGGATTCGCCTGGATCACGATGGTCCCGTGCGCGACCTTGTCCCAGCTCGGATTGGGCGTGGCGCCCGCTCCGGTCTCGGTCCAGTAGGTGTGGACGCCGTGAGCGTGCAGGCGATTGAGCGCGTCGGTGGTCGGATGACCGTAGCTGATTGCCGTCGCCGCAGGAGACGATGCACGACCTCGGGGGTCACGTGCGTTGAGCCAGTTGTCGTTGGTCGAGTAGCGCGAGCCGTGGTGGTGGATCTTGCTAGACGTCGACGTTCCCCACCTCGGGGCCGATCGTGGACTCGACGTCGTTGCCCGATGGGGATCGCCGGTGAGATCGCCGCCGATCTCCTCCTGGAAGCTGCCGTAGCTCACGAGCAGCGCCATGCTCTTGGCGTTCTCGTCGCTGCCGCTCGGCGAGTAGACGCCGGCGCCGTTCAGGTCGACGCACTTGATGGTCACCGGGTTCGGCGAGCCCGCGTCCAGCGTCACCACCTGGTTCTTGGCCATCGTCTGCCGCTTGGGGCCGAGCGTGTTGACGTAGGCGGTGTAGAGTGCCGCTGGAGTAGGAATAGCCGCGGTCGAAGCCGGTGGTCCCGATGGTGATGCCGATGGCGGCGAGGTCGTCGATGCAGCCGAGGTGGTCGGAGTGGTAGTGCGAAAGGAAGTGGTAGTCGACCGTCGCGATGCCGAGTCCCTGGAGGTAGCTCTTGATCACCGATGCAGTTGAGGTAGTTGCCGTCGTCGAACAGCGCGGTCTGACCGTTCGGCGAGATCAGCAGCGCGCCATCGCCCTGGCCGACGTCGATGTGGTGGACCTGGGCTTGCCGTTGCCGCTGATCGCGTGGGCGGCCGCCGGAAGGGAGGACGAGAGCGAGCGCCACGCCGACGGCGCGACGCAGGACCGGGGCAGGGAACGAGGATCGTGATGCATCGGGGGCACCTCTTCCTTAAGGTTTGACCGGACGCCCGCCCCGGAAGGTTGTCGCCCTCGATGAGACTCCGCAGCGGAAGCGCGAACGTTCCGATCCTGCTGGGACGCGGGCCGTGGACCACGACCCGCGCCTGTGTCCCATGAAGCCGATCCCAACCTAGCGCAACACCGCGCTGCGCGCAGCAGGATTGTGGAGCGAGCGTCGCGCCGGGGATCTGATGTAGATTCCCCGCCCATGAAGCTCGACTCGATCACCTTCCGGACGGCGCGCGCCGACGACATGCTCTGGCTGCGCGCGCGTCTTCCTTCGTTCCGCGGCGGATCTGGCGCGGCGCCAGGGCAACTCCGCCCCGACGCTGAAGGCCCGCGACGTGGCGGCGGGGCTGCGCAGCACCTGCAGCGCACCGACCCCAAGGGCTTCCACGTCGCGGTGAAGCGCGGACGCGTGTCGGCGTTCGCCTCGACGATCCTGCGCGGGAACACGCACTTCCTCTCGATGTTCTGGACGCTGCCCGCCGCTCCAGAGCCAGGGGCATCGGGCGGGCGACTGCTGACCCGCGCCTTCGAGCAGCCGCGCCCGCCGGCGTCCGCGGTGCGCTGCGTGTTCGCGTCACGCTCGATCCGCGGGCCCAGGCGCTCTATCTCAAGTTCGGGATGTTCCCCCGCGGCATGTTCTACCTGCTGCGGGGCGCGCTGAAACGCTCGCCGCGACCCGCACGCCCGGTCGAGCTGGTACCGGTGGGAAAGGTGGGCGAGACCTCGCGCGAGATGCTCGAGACCGCCGCGCGCTACGACCGCACGTTCCGTGTGGCGCGCGGCGCGATGACGACATCCGTTACGTGATGCCGCTGCCCGGCGCGCGGTTCTTCCTCGCGCGCGCGGGCCGCTCGACGATCGGGTACGCCGTGGTCACAACGCCAAGGGCCGCGTGGGTCCCGCCGGCGTGCTCGACCCAAACTACGGCGCCGGTCTGGCCTGGGCGATCACGAGGCCGCGCGCGAGATGGGCGCCGAGAACCTGTTCATCAACGTGCCCGGTGTGAACCAGGGTGCGTCTTCGACGTCTACTTCCGCGCCGGGCTGAAGACCGAGTTCTTCGGCGCCTGGATGTCGGCCGAGCCGGTCGGCTCGTTCGACGCGTATCTGCTCGCCGGCGGATGCTGCTCAGAACCGCTACCGCGACACCGACGGGTGCACTCCACTCGTCCCCTGGAGCGGAACGAAGCGCAACACGGGATAGGTGACTCGTCGATCGCGCACGTCGCGGCCGCGCAGGAAGTCCAGACCACTGGCATCGCGGAGTCGTTCTGGAACAGGGTCTGCTCGTGACTGGCGTTGTCGACCACGAGGTGCGTCGCGTTCGGCAGGCCCCAGCACAGCTCGTCGCCCCTGCGCGGGCGGTGTTGAAATCGAGACCGCCGCTGACCACGAGCGTGCGCACCGGGGAGACCAGCGGGCGCGCGGAAGTCGTCGCCGAGGTCCGGCACCGGCCAGGGCTCCGCCGCCGGTGAGGAACGGGAAGTTCACGACGTCGGCGAAGCGGCTCGTGCGCGACTGCTCCTCGATCATCGCTCGCCGCTCCCGGGGAGACGCCGGACGCCGCGTCCATCGACTCGTTCATGCCGTGCACGCCGAGGGCGCCGCCGGCGCGCTTGCGGATGAACCAGGCGAGCACGGAGCGTCGCCGCGGTCGATGCTCCAGAGCAGCCGCGGGAACACCGGCAGGTCGGTGGCGTCGCCGACGTCGGCGCGCAGGATGAAGCGCAGGCCGAACGGGCCGACCGGCACGCGCAGCGTGTCCTTCCCGTCGGGGCTCGGGACCGGGACGATCACCGGCGAACGCTTCGAGCCTGGCGACGACGCGATCGAGCAGCGCGACCAGGTCGGGGACGCGCGGCCCGATCGTGGAGTCGCGCGCAACGAGCAGCGCCAGCTTGCGGAACTGCGTGTCCATCGTCCACGGCAGCTTCTGCGTCTGATCGGGCCCCTCGACTCCGAACAGCAGCGCGTTCTCGACCCGCGACCCGTAGCGCCGAGGTACGCGCAGCAGCGAGATGGGTGCCGTAGGAGAACTCCGAGCAGCGAGACCTTCTCGAACCCGAGTGCTACTCGTAGCTCGTCGAGGTCGGTGGCGCTCTCGACGGTGGTGTAGCCGGCGAGGTCCACGTGGTGGGTGTTGAAGGCGGCGAGCGCGCGATGGTGCATCTCCGCCCTCGTGACGGTTGGCGGAATCGACGCTCACGAAGTAGTGAGCGGCGGCGGACCATCCCAGTCCCACTGGAGCAAGGAGGTCCCTGGTGCCGCGCTGGTCGATCAGGACCACGTCGCAGACGTCGAGGAACGGTGTCCAGAAATCGAGCCCACGGGGTTCCTCGTCACCGCCGCGGTTGCCGGGGCCGCCGTTGAGGAAGAAGAGCGGCGCGCGCGGGGAGGGAGCGCGCGACCTGAGGCGCAGGAACCCGATCGGGATCGAGCGCGATCCCGGAACACCGCGGTGTTCGGGCACCATGAGCCGGCCGCCGTCGGCCTCGATGCGAACCCCGCTCTGCGATTTCAGCGTCTCGTGCACCAGGCCGAGGCGGCTCGAGTCCGGGCGCTCGCTCGCGGCGGCGTCCGCCGCTCGGCCCCAGGTGACTACCATCACGGCGACCACCAGGGTTCGGAACCCGGAACGAAGCACGCATCATCGGGGAAGCTCCGCGGCGAGGTAGGAGTGGAGGGCGCGCACCAGCTGGTCGCGCAGGAAGCGCGCGGTCATCGGCGTGACCCGCGCGTGCGGCGCTTCGCCGAACAGCAGCTTCTCGCGCGCCACCGACGACACCATGAAGATGCCGAACCGGATCGCGGCCTCGCGGTCCCGGTGAGCGATGCGCGAACGGTGCCGGTCGAGCGCGCGGACCGCGTGGTCGAAGACGCGCTTGGCGCCGGTCGACGAGGTCGGGCGGGAGCGCTCTGGCGCGCGCGCGCGAACAGCGCCATCGCGCGCAGCAACCAGCGGCGCTCGACGTACTGGCCGAGCAGCACGTCGACCACCGCGGCCACCGCCTCCGAAGTCGAGCGCGTCCCAGTCGACGCGGTCGACCCGAGCCTGGAACGTGCGCCTCGAGGTCGTCGTGGTAGCGCTGATAGAGGTAGGGCAGCAGCGCTTCCTTGCTGGCGAAGCGCGCGTAGAACGAGCCGATCGGCCGGCCGGCCGATCTCACGATGTCGTGGATCGAGATCTCCTCGAACGGCCGGTCGCGCAGCAGCGTCTCGGCCGCGGTCGCGAATCGGTCGGCGGTCTCCCGGCCGCGCCGCTGAGCGGCGCGATCGCGCCGAAGCGGGCGGGAACGCGGGAGGTGCGGCGAGGGCGGGTGGCGGTGCGCGTCGTCACAAATAGAACTATGTTCTAGTTTGAGCGCGGCGTCAACCCTCGAGTCGAATTCAGGCCGGGGATCGCGCCTCAGCGGACGATGACGGCCTTTTCCGAGGCGCGGCGGCCGCCCTGGGCAATGGTTGCCACGTAGACGCCGGGTGAGAGCCGGGCGTCCGCGACACGCGCGAGCTGGTGGCCAGCCTCGAAGGCGCCGAGGTCGCGATCCAGCACGCGGCGTCCGGCGACGTCGAGGATCACGCAGCGAACCGAGCCCGCCATCGGCACGGAGAACGCGAGCCGGATGGCGCCGTTCCGCTCGAGGCGGAGGCTCTCGATGGCGAGCGGAAGACGAGCCGGCACCTCGATGCGGGTGTCGAGCGAGGAGGTCCCGGCCGCCGCCGTCGCGGGATCGTGAGCCGGTAGTCGTAGACGCGACCAGGAACGACGTCCCGATCGTCGTACGCGAGGCGACCGCCGTCGGTCGCGACCCACTCGGCGATCATCCGGTCGGGCTCGCCGGCCACCCGGCGGGAGAGCGTGGCGGCGGCGAACCGATCGGCCACGAACCATTCGAGCCGCACGCCGTCGGGCGTGACGCGCGGAGCCGATCAGCGCGATCGCGACCGGTGTGCTCGCGTCGTAGCGAATCCGTTCGACGCCGCCGGTCCCGGCGGTGCCGTTCTCGGCACCGTAGCGAAGCCACCACAGGCTGCCGTCCGGACCGATCTGGAAATCGGTCGCGTGTACCATTCCGGTCGACCAGTTCAGCGCATCGGGCTGTCCGGCTCCGCCAGGGCGGGCGCCCACACCCCGGACGTGAGCTTCAGCCGGCGAAGGGGCGCCGTCGTACCAGTTGCCGTAGAACAGGTCGCCCCAGTAGGCGGTCGGCCAGTTCGCGCTGGCGCCGGGGACCGGCCGATAGATTGGCGACAGAAAGATGGCGAGGAGGAGAGACTGTCCTTGATCGTGACGATCGGAGGCCTGTAGCGGATCGATCCCCGGCCACCGGGCTCGGGACACGCGGCGCGTGGCCGGATCAGGTTGCCCCCGCGATACGGCCAGCCCAGGAAGTCGCCCGGCATCACCGCGCTCAGCTCGTCCCAGCTGCTCTCGCCGACGTCGGCGAGGCAGACGATGCCGGTCGAGGTGATCGACGTGGAATCGCCACGGGTTTTCGAAATCCGTACGCCCACACCAGACGCGCGTTGCTGTCGGAGGTGGAGAGCGGGTTGTCGGGCGGAGTGATCAGCGCGCGGAGCACGCGCGACGAGGTCGAATCGGGGACCCGATCCACGTCGAGTCTGAGGAGCTGACCGCGGAGGCTCGTCGAATCGGCCGCGCCGCAGGAGACCTGGTCGTCGCCGAGGCTCAGGAACAGTCGGCCGTCGCTTCCGAACCGCAGGCAACCCGCGTTGTGCCGCGCGTCCTGATCGACGATGTCGTCGATGAGCGGGACCGGATCGTGCAGCGTCAGGTTCTCGCCGCTCCCCGCCGCGGTGTCGCCGCGCGCGGTGTAGCGCGAGCACGCAGTGCCCGCCGTTCCGATTGTAGAAGACGTAGACAAAGGGCCGCGCCGGCCATCGGGGATCGACCGCGATGCCCCGCAGACCGCTTCGCCGTTCCCCAGCACGTTGGCGACCTGGAGCACGGGATCCGTGGCCGCCACGTGCCCGTTCACTACCATGCGGACGCGTCCCGTCAGCTGCTCGGTCACGAGCAGGCGGCCGTCCGGCAGGAACGCCATGCTGTTGGGCTGGTCGAGACCGGCGACGGATGGTGTCGCTGACGAAGCCGCGGGGAACGAGAACGGCGGACTCGACGCCGGACGACGCGAGCCGCAGGACGGCGCACATCGCGACGACGGTGCGCGTCGAGAGTCTCAATCGGTCCCGAAGCCGGCTCGTCATCACTGGGCAAGCGCCTCGGGTTCGAGAACGACGAAGCAGTCGTGTGAATCATAGGCGAAAGGGCGGTTACGGTCACGACGGCTCCGCCGATGGCGGGCGATCCACGGATGCGCTGGCGTGCCCGAATGGATCGCGACGAGTTGCTGCGCTTGTTTCGCGCCTTCGAGGAGCAGGAGGCTGGAATACGTCCGTGATCGGCGCGACCGCCATGGGATTCCACGGAATCGTCCGGCGACCGAGGACGCGGATCTGCTGGTGAAGGCGACGCCCGAGAACCTCGCAGCGCCTTCGCGGCGCGCTACGAGCGGTCTATCCGGACGACTCCAACGTCGACGACATTCGCGATGCGACCTGCCGGAGACTATCCGGCGGTGCGGTACTACCCGCCGATCGGTGACCTGTATCTGGACATCATGACGCGACTCGGAGAGATGGCGGAGTTACGAAACCGTCGAAGCGGAGGTCAAGGTCGTGGAAGGTATCCGTGTTCCGGTAGCGACTCCGGTCGCGCTCTACCAGCTCGGGCGGGATACGATACGTCCGCTCGATCGGCGGGATGCGGCCGTGATCGCGGAACGGTTCGGTTTGAAGAGGGACGACAGACATGCCGGTCGAGCGCTTCCGATCGATCGAAGAGATGAGCGCGGACCCGATCCGCGTCGTCTCCGGCGACGCGTTCGAGCGGGTTCATCCGGCATTGCCGGCGCTACCGGCTGCTAGCTCCGAAGCGTTACCACGCCCGGCGTATTCCGATTCCGCACCTTGGAAGAGGCGCGGGCGTGCGCGCGAGCGCGCGAGCAGCGAGGCGATGCGTACCCGCGGCTGACCTTGGCCGGCGCGATGACGACGCGCCGGGCGATGGGAGTTCGTCGCCGCGCCTTGACCGGATCCTCACCCGACCTCCAGCATCAATGCCCTCCATGGAATCGCTCGCCGGGAAGACCGTTCGTCACTACACCATCCGCTCGCAAGCTCGGCAGCGGGGCATGGGCGTGGTGTACGAGGCCGAGGACTCGAAGCTCGGCCGCCGGGTGGCGCTCAAGTTCCTGCCCCGGACATGGCCGAGGACGCGCCGTCGCTCGAGCGCTTCCAGCGCGAGGCGCGCGCGGCCTCGGCGCTCAACCATCCCGGGATCTGCACGATCTACGCGATCGAGCAGCACGAGCAGCAGCACTTCATCGTGATGGAGCTGCTCGACGGCGCCGACGCCTGTCGCAGAAGATGGCGGGCAAGCCGATCGCGCTCGACGAAACCCTCACGATCGCGATCCAGATCGCGGACGCGCTCGAGTCCGCGCACGCCAAGGGCATCGTCCACCGCGACATCAAGCCGGCGAACATCTTCGTCACCGCGCGCGGCCAGGCCAAGGTCCTCGACTTCGGCCTCGCCAAGGTCGGCGTCGAGCGGCGCTCGGCGCCGGCGGCGCAGCGTCCGCAGCTCGAGACGGTGATCTCGCGTGACGACCTGACCATGCCCGGCACGCACGCTGGGGACGGTTTCGTACATGTCGCCCGAGCAGGCGCGCGGGCAGCTCACCGATGCGCGCACCGACCTGTTCTCGTTCGGCACCGTGCTCTACCAGATGGCGACCGGCATGCTGCCATTCGAGGGCGAGACCTCGGCGGTCACCTACGAGGCGATCCTGAACCGCGAGCCGGCAGCGGTGGACCGGGTCAACCCGGCGCTCCCGGCGGATCTCGGTCGCATCCTCGAGAAGGCGCTCGAGAAGGACCGCAACCTGCGCTACCAGACCGCGACCGAGCTCAAGACCGATCTGCTGCGGCTCAAGCGCGACCTCGAGTCCGGCGCGCGGCGGGCGAGCCGACGGCGGCGAGTCGCGCTCGGGCGCTCGCGCAAGCAGGCCGAGAAGTCGATCGCCGTGCTCTACTTCGAGAACCTGAGCGGCGTGAAGGAGGACGAGTACTTCCGCGACGGGATCACCGAGGACATCATCACCGAGCTGTCGAAGATCCGCGGGCTGAACATCTTCTCGCGCCCCACCGTGCTCGCGTATCGCGACAAGCAGGTGACGCCCGCCCAGATCGGCCAGCAGCTCAAGGCGGCCTACGTGCTCGCCGGCAGCCTGCAGGCGCGCGGGCACGCGGCTCCGGATCAACGCGCAGCTCGTCGACACCCAGACCGACTTCCCGCTGTGGTCGGAGCGCTACGACCGCGAGATGAAGGACGTGTTCGAGGTCCAGGACGAGATCGCGCGCAAGATCGCCGAGGCGCTGCGGATCACGCTGTCGCCGCAGGAGCAGGAGGCGCTGGCGGCCAAGCCGACCGAGAACCTGCAGGCCTACGACCTCTTCCTGCGCGGCAAGAGCTACGCGCGCCGGCTGACGCGCCACGACGCCGACTTCGCACTCCAGATGTTCGAGAGCGCGGTCGCGCAGGACCCGACGTTCGCGCTCGCGCACGCCGCGATCGCCAACGTCTGCGCGAGCTACTACTACCTCTACGACCGCGACAACAAGTGGATCGAGCGCGCCGACGCGCGCCTGCGCGCAAGGCGGTGTCCCTGCAGCCCGCATCTGCCCGAGGTCGAGGTCGCGCGCGGCTGGATCCACTACGCCGGCGGCGACGTCGAGGAGGCGATCCGCTGCTGCGCGGCGTGCGATCGAGCGCAAGAGCGACTGCGAGGGCGCCTACTACCTGCTGCTGCGCGCCCTGTTCGCCGCCGGTCGCAATCAGGAGGTGGCCGACGATCTCCGACGCGGCACTCGAGGCGAGCGGGACCGACTACAACGTCTACGTGCCGATCCAGAACGCGCTCAACGTGCTGGGGAAGGCAGAGGCGCTGCGGAAACGTGAGGCAGCGGTCGATCCAGGCGCTCGAGAACCACCTGAAGGAGATGCCCGAGGATGCGCGGGCGCGCACGCTGCTCGCCTCGGACTACGCGTCAGCTCAACCGCGTCGAGGACGCGATGCGCGAGGCCAGCCTCGCGATGGTGCTGCGACCCGACGAGGCGATGGTGCACTACAACGCGGCGTGCACCTTCGGCGTGCTCGGCAAGAAGACCGAGGCGATGGACGCGATGCTCAAGGCCTGGAAGGCGGGCTATCGCGATCCCGATCTGGGCGCGCCGCGACCCCGACCTCCAGATCCTCCGCGGCGAGCCCGAGTTCGAGCGCCTGTACCCGCCGGTGCCCGACGCGTGACCGCGTCGCGCGGTGAGCCGCGCGCTCCCGACTCAACCCTCCGCGTCCAGCTCCACCACGAACGCCGCGCCCGGCTTCTAATCCCCCGCGAAGTCCGGACCTCGTAGGGCGATCCAGACGCGTCCGGACCCTCGATCGAGCATGCACAGAACTTTGCAGTGCATCTTGCAGGTGTCGTTGGGCCGGGGCCTTCGCGGGCGTACCAGTCGGGATGAACCGGCCAGTGTCTTTTCCACTCACCGAACATGCGCAATCGCCTCCAGGAGTCCCAGTCGCTGGCGGGAGAAGGTGGTTGTGCGTGATGAACGGAGCCACGTCATCATGGGTTCTGGCGCGCCCGGAGACGAATCCCCAATCCCCGACTCCGCTTCCATGCAGGTCGTGGATCCGATTCATGTCCTGGATCCCGCTAGATTCGCGGAGCAATTGCACCGTGCTCACGGAGTCGATCCATGGCCGCATCAGGATCAGGGACGTGATCACCGCGACGATCGAGCCGAGCATCCACGCCAACACTCGAGGGGTCTTGAGCACGGTGGCAAGACGCTCGACGAAGTCGGGACGATCGGCCACACGGGTAAACCGTTGCTTGCCGGCCCACAGGCACGCCAAACCCGTCGCGCCGAGCAGCAGGGTCTTCAGACAGGCCACGACCCAGGAGGTCGATGTCACCGCCTGACCCTCGAGACGCCCGATGATCGCGGCGCAACGGTGTGAGCACGGCGGAGAGGAGGAGCCAGGATCCGAACAACATCCAGCACCGGCCGATCCACCAGGAACGCCACGGCTTCGGATCTCGAGATCGCACGGCGACGTCACTCACAGCGGGCTCCATGCTTTTCGGTGAGGGATGCGAGGGGGCTCGAAGATGTCATCGGCCGCGGCGCGAAGTGGCCTGAATCTGCTCGGGTCGAGCACGATTCGACCACGGAGCGACCCGCGGTCAGATACCGTCGGAACTCAACCCTCTGCGTCGAGCTCCACCACGAAAGCGAGCCCGACTCTAGTCTTGGCTCTTTCCTGGGCGCGTCGCTGCATCACGGACTTCTTCATCGCCTCTTCTTCACGACGCGAATGCCCTTCTTCTTCGCGGTGCTCTTCTTTCGGCGGGACCTTCTGCGAGTTGCTGCGAAGCCATTCTGCGAAGGCCGGTGCGTCCACGTCCTGCGAGGGACAGCCCGAGCACCATCTCCACCGCCTCTGCCTCGGAGGCAGTGACGATGACTCCGTTCCTCTCTAGGAATGTCAGCGAGACGGTGAGGGCGACACGCTTGTTGCCATCCACGAACGGATGGTCCTTCGTCAGTGCCCGTGCATAGGCAGTCGCCAGCTCGAACAAGTCCAAGACATCGCCGTATGCGAAGTGGTTCTTTGGACTGTCGAGCGCGGAGTCAATGAGGTGCTCAGCAACCAAGCCTGGAGCACCCCCGTGCTCAGCGAGAAGCGCCTCGTGGATGGCGAGAGTGGACTTCTTGGAAATCCACTTGGGCTCGCTCGTCACTTCCCAAGTTCACGAAGCGCGTTCTTGTACCGACGCATCACTCCTTCGGCGACTTTCATCGTCTCGTCGAAGTCTGGATCGTAGGGCGTGATCCTGAGTCCCCCGGGCGCCTCGGTCAGAAACAGCTCATCGCCCTCGTTCACATGAAGTGCCTGGAGTGCCCTAGCGGGGAGGATGACGCCGTAGGAGTTGCCAATTCTTCTGACTGTGGTCTTGACCATGAATACCTCCGTCGGGTACAGATGCTTATAACTTATCGGCACGTTCGGCAAGAACCTGAAGAGTTCAGGTCGGGGAGCTTGCCGCGGCGCGGTCGATACCGTCGGAACTCAAACCTCCGCGTCCAGCTCCACCACGAACGCGCGCCGCGCGGCGAAGCGGGTTTCCGCGTGCACGGCGCCGCCGTGCTGCCGGACGATCTCGGCGACGATCGCGAGCCCGAGGCCGGTGCGCGCCCATCGCGCGCACCGACTCCGCGCGGTAGAAGCGCTCGAACACGTGCGGCAGGTCCTCGGCCGGGATGCCGGGACCGTCGTCGCGTACCGTGAGTCGGTGCCGCGACGCATTCGCAGCGGGAATGGTGTCGAGCGCGAGCCGCACGTGCCCGCCGGCGGGAACGTAGCGCAGCGCGTTGGCGAGCAGGTTCTCGACCACCTGCTCGAGCCGGCGGCCGTCGGCGTGGACCCATGCCGCGCCGTTCGCGCTGGCGCCGTCCCATGCCAGGTCGAGGCCGGCTTCGCGGAAGCGCGGCTCCCAGCGGCGCGTGAGGTTGAGGCAGAGCGCGCGCCAGTCGAGCCGGACGCGCTTGAGCGGCGTGGCGCCGGCCTCGAGCCGCGCCAGCTCGAACAGCTCGGAGATCATGTCATCGAGTCGCCGTGACTCCTCGAGCACGTCGTGCAGGTAGGTGTCGCGCTCCTCGCGCGTCGTCTCGATCGCCGGGTTGAGCAGGGTCTCGACGTAGCCGCGGATCGAGGTGAGCGGCGTCGCCAGCTCGTGCGTGATGTCGGCGAGCAGCCGCCGGCGCTGGCGGTCGTTCTCCTCGAGTCGCGCGCGCGAGGCGGCGAGCCGGTCGGTCATGCGATTGAAGCGCTGCTCGACACGTCCGATCTCGTCGTCCACGCTGGAGTCGATGCGCGTGTCGAGATCGCCGCTGGCGATGACCCGGTCCGCAGCGGCCTCGAGCACGCGCAGGCGCCGCACGACGATCCGCGCCATCACGAGCCCCGCAGCACCTGCGGCGATCACCGCGAGCGGCAGGAACAGGAGCGCGCGCGTCCCCGGCAGGCCCCACGGCACGCCACGCCGCGCGTGACCCACCACGGCGAGCTCGCCGAGTACCTCGCCGTCGCGCGTTAGTGCGCGGTGCGCGAGCACGATCCAGCGGTCGCCCGGCGCCGGCGGCGGCCCCTCACTGGGAGGTCCATTGGGTGGTGGTCCACCCGGTCGAAAGCGGTCGGGGGCCGCCGCCGGGAGGCGGTCCGCCGGGCGGGAACCCGTCACCTCGACGCTCGCCGGGCGGAGGTCCGCCGCGGAAGAAGCGATCGGGCGGGGCCGCCCTCGCGCGGACCGTCGCGCAGACCGTCGCCGGGGCCGCCGTCCGGTCCGCCGAACGGCCGCAGCGCGAGCGTCGAGTCGGTGAGCCCCGCACGCGCCAGCGTCACCGCGATCTCGCGATGGACCTCTGGCGGCAGCCGTCGATCGGGGACCATCGGCCCGCCGGCGACGCAGTAGGCGAGGACGTCGCCGCGCTCGGCGAGCGGATGCGCGCAGCGTTCCGATGATCCGGGGCACGTCGGAACGGATCGTCGAGCGCGATCAGGTCGGGCGCGGCGCGGTCGAGGGCGGCGGCGGCGCTCTCACGGGCGCCCTGGAGCGCGAGCGGCTGCATCACGCCGACGCTGACCACGACCTGCACGATCGTCGCGGCCACGAGCACGGCGAGGAACACGCCGGCGAACACCCAGAAAAGGCTCCGGGATCGCATGACGTCGGGCTATTCCCCGCGGTCGGCGAAGCGGTACCCGGCGCCCCAGACGGTCTCGAGCCAGCGCGGATCGTCCGGGTCGGCCTCGAGCTTCTTGCGCAGGCGGCTCACCAGGCTGTCGATCGACCGATCGCCGACGACGCGGCCGTCGCCCCACACCTGCGACATCAGCTGGTCGCGCGAGTAGACGCGGCCGGGACGCGAGGCGAGGAACCACAGCAGGTCGAACTCGAGCGTGGTGAGACGCACGCGCTCTCCGTCGCGCTCGGCTTCGCGCCGCTCGGGATCGATCTTGAGCGCGCCGAACTCGAGCACGCGCTCGCGCGGCGCCGCAGCGGTGCGGCGCAGGAGCGCGCGCACGCGCGCGACCAGCTCCGAGGTCCCGAACGGCTTGGTGAGGTAGTCGTCGGCGCCGATCTCGAGGCCGGCGACCTTGTCCGCCTCGCTCGAGCGCGCGGTGAGCATGAGGATCGGCGCGTCGCTGGTCCGGCGCAGGCGGCGCGTGACCTCGAGGCCGCCGAGACCCGGCAGCCCGATGTCGAGCACGACCAGGGGCGGGTTTCACCCGCTCGAATTCCACCAGCGCGGCGTCACCGTCGCCCGCAATCGTGCACGCGTAGCCGACCGCTTCGAGGTTCTTCGCCACCAGCGCCGCGATGCGGCGGTCGTCCTCGACGATCAGGATCGCGAGCTTCATGGTCGCGCAGTGTCGAAGAGCGGCCGGCGGATGGCAAGCCGCGTGAGGACGCGTCAGCCGTGACCGTGTCTAGGGTGGAGTCAGGGCCGGCCCGAACGTCCGGGGCGGGATCGACCATCGGGACCTCCGTCGCGATCCGGCGGGCCCGAGCGGGCGAGCGCGCAGCTTCGCGCGCTGGTCCGTGGTCAGCACCGCGCGGAGGTCGAGCCAGGTCGAAACGCGGAGCTGATGCATGCGCGTGCGCAGGCGGCCGACCGTCTCGATCGCGGCCTCGATCGCGTCGCGATCGGGATCGTCCGACTCGATCAGCTGGCGCAGGTCCAGGTCCGCGATGCGCGTGTCGGCCTCGGCGCGGATCAGCTTGCGCTCCGACTCGTCGCGCAACTTCGTGATCTTCGTGCGCTGCGTGGCGGTGAGGCCGAGCTGCTCGAGCACTTCCATTGGCGGCCCATCCACGGGAGGCGGGGGACCGAACGGCGGTCCCCCATGGTGCGGCCCCCGAAGCTCGGGGGCGGGCCGTGTCCGCCCGGGTCCGGCGGCAGGGCCGCACCGGGTCGCTGCGCGGACACGTTCCTACCCATAGCGCCACGCCGGCGATGGTCACGAGCCCACGGATCCCACGGACGAACGTCATCGTCGACCCACCCCGCATTCGTGTCATGGCAACCGGATCACTCGGCGCGGACTCGGACCCGCGCTCGGTGTCGAGCCGGTAGAAGTAGATGCCGCCGGGAACGACCTGTCCCGCGTCGTCGCGACCATCCCACGTCACCGCGTAGGCGCCGGCCGGCGCCAGCGCCGCGATCGAACAGGCGGCGCACCGTGCGTCCGCTCACGTCGTAGATCGCGAGCCGCGCGCGCGAGGCCTGGAGCAGGTCGAAGCGGAGCGTCGTGCTCGCCGGGAACGGGTTGGGCGGCCGGCGATAGAGACGCAGCGTGCGCGGCATCACCGGATCGTTCACCGCGACCAGCGCCGGAGCCGTTCAGGCCGAACAGCGTCAGCTGGAACGCGGCGGACGACGGCGATGCCGCCGCGCGCTGCAGGATCCTCGACGTACCAGCGCCCGTAGAGCGTCCGCCCCTAGAGCGCGTGGGTCGTCGGGGATCGCGAGCGTCACCGAGCCGAGCCCGTCGTCGCTCGCGGATCCGGCGAGCACGGTCGAGAGCCGCGCGAACGACGCCGCCGCCGGGATGCCGCCGGACGCAGGCGGCTCGCGCGGCGTCGAGCACGAGCACGGCGTTCGCCCCGCCGAGCGCGCCGTACACGCCGACGGTGAAGCGCGGGTTGCCGACGAGCGGCGGCTCGAACGCAACCAGCTGCGGCGCGCCCGCCGCCGCGCGAGCGCCGCCGTCGAGCACCGCGCGGCAGCGGGCCGCTCTCGGTGAACAGCGCCGGCCGGTCGAACGGCGCGGTCTGGTTGGCGACGCGCGGATCGGTGAGCGAGCGCTGCAGGAACGCGACCAGCGCCGCCTGCTGCGGCGGCGCCAGGTTGAGCGGCCGGATGCGCGGGTCGCTGGTTGGGGGCGCTGAAGTCGCCGCCGCGGTTGTAGAACGCGACCACCTGCGGCCAGCGTCGAGAAGCGCCCGTCGTGCATGAACACCGAGCGGAGCCCGACGTTGCGCAGGCTCGGCGTGCGCATGGCGCCGAGGTCGACCGGATTGTGGCTGACGGTGATGCGCCCCGAGTCCTCGGCGGCGGGGCTCTCGCCGATGTAGTGGAACTGGTTGTCCGACATCAGCGCGCCCGCGTGGCAGCCCGCGCAGCCCACCTGCCCGAACAGCTGGAAGCCCTGGTTCTCCTGCGGCGTGAGCGCGTTGTTACCGGCGATCAGCTGGTCGAACGGCGACTGGTTCGACACCAGCGTGCGCTCGTAGCTCGCGATCGCCATCGCGATCCGCGCGGCGGAGACGCCAACGCTGCCGAAGGCTTCCTCGAACAGCTCGGCGTAGCCGCGGCCGGCGAGGTAGGCCTTCAGCGCGTCCGGAATCGCGCGCCGAGAGCGCGAGCGGCTTCGACGCCTCGACGCGCGCGGCGACGTCGGTCCAGTCGCGGCCGAGGTGTCCCATCTCGGCGCTCGAGACCGGCGGCCCAGCGGCCTGGCTCTCGAGTGCTCCGCCGCCATTGAGCACGGTGGCGCCCGAGACCGGATCGACGAAGGTGCCGCCGGCGCGGCCGTCCCAGAACAGCGACGGCGCGTACGCCGCGTTGATGAACGACGGCGCGTGGCGTCCGGTCACCTGCTCGTGCGCGGCGAACAACGGGGAGCGCACGTACGCGCCGCTCGCGTCGTTGAGCACGACGCCCGGAGAGCCGGTGACGTCGTCCGGCGTGCCGAAGATCCCGTCGTTGCCGGGATTCGTGGAGCGCGCCGCACCGAGAACCGAGCGTGGATCCGAGCCGCCGGTGGTCGCGCTGATGGCAGCTCCCGCACGCGACGGTGCGCGTGGACGAGACCTGCTCGTCCCAGAACAGCACCTTGCCGAGGTTCGCCTTGGCCGCGGTCACCGGATTGCCCGGCGGTACTGGCGGAGGCGGCAGCGGCTGGAGCGGTGGGGGCGGTGGCGGAGGCCCCTGGGCGAACACCGGGGTCACGGACAGCGTCAATAGCAGCAGCGAGAGCACCGCGTCGTGCGAGCGCATCGGTCCCTTCCTTCCGAGAATGCTTCGAGGCCGCGCGGCTTCGGGGCCCCCGGGAAGCGGGGGCGCGGTCGCGTTCGAACCACGGGGAAGAGGATCGGGAAAAGTTGCTCTCGGAAGTTTGTCAGAGTCTGCGAAAAATGTTGCTGAAGTCACACCTCCGACCACCTTGGCGGGTCTCGACTCCGCAACCCTCTCTCCGGAACGTGGTTTCGTTGCCGACCCACGGACGGGTGTTCGTTCGAGGCGGTTCGAACGTTCCAAGGACCGGACGGCGGGGCTCGACTCACCGCGCATTCGCGGGATCGACGGCGCCCGGGTCCGTTCTCGTCCAGGAGGCTCGACATGCCCCGCACGCCCTCGGTCGTTGCCATGCTGGTCCTCACGCTCCTGATCTCACGCCCGGCTCCGGGCGGACTGGGTCGCCGGCCCGCTCGACAACGGGACTGCGGCCAACGGGACCAACGGGCAGATCCTCGCCAGCACGTTGTGGGACCCGGACGGCCCGGGCCTCCAGCAGCCGTGGCTCGTGGTGGGGGAAAGTTCACCAGCATCGAGGGGGTGGCCGCCAACCACATCGCGATGCGCGACCCGGCCACCGGCCAGTGGCATCCGATGGCGGCCGGACTGGGAAACCTCGTCCAGAGTCTCACGGTCTACAACGGCGACGTGATCGCCGGCGGCAATTTCGGCGGCAAAATCGCGCGCTGGAACGGCGCGGGATTCGAGACGCTCTGGTGGCGGAACGAACGCGGCGGTGCTCTGTCTCACCGTCTATAACGGCCAACTGATCGCTGGCGGATACTTCAGCATGGCGGAGGGCAGCCCGCGAACTACATCGCGGCGTGGGACGGGTTGGCGTGGTCAGCGCTGGGCGCCGGGACGAACGACGTGGTCTGGGCGCTCGGCACCTGCAGCGGGCAGCCTCATCGCGGGCGGGCAGTTCACCACTGCCGGGGCGGCCTCGGTCGGATACGTCGCCTCCTGGGGACGGGTCCACCTGGAGCGCGATGGGTCTCGGGATGACCGGCGGGGCGGCGTCTACAGCCTGACGGTCTACAGCGGCCAGCTGATCGCGGGCGGCATTTTCTCCGAACGCGGACGGCGCTTCCGCGGTGGGGGTCGCGCGATGGCTCGGCTTCCTGTGGGTGCCCATGGGCGGCGAGTTCTGGAGCGTCAATGAGCGACGTCGGATCGCTCGGGACGGTGGGGACCAACGGGGACCTGGTCGCCGGGATCAAAGACGTTCGTCAGCCTCGGCGCGTCTGGGACGGCCTGGTCACGCGCTGGAACGGCTCGTCATGGGAGAAGCGTCATCGCCGCCGATGACGAGGTCGATTGCCTGCTGGCCTCGGGAAGCGAATGGTGATCGTCGGCGGCGCGTTCACCCACATGGGCTCGATCACGGCCAACCGTCTGGCGCGCTGGGACGGCACGAGCTGGGCGCTGTACGGCGGCGGCACCGCCAACGACGTCTTTGCGATGACGAACTTCCTCGGGCGCGCCGTCGCGGGCGGCGACTTCAGTCAGTCCACCGGGCCCTACCCGCCTGCGCACGACATCGTGGCCTGGGACGGGGTCGCCATGACGCCCTACGACGTCGGCATGGACGGATCGGTCCGGGCCTCTCAAGGCCTTCAAGTTTCCGGGCGTGCACGGCCACTCCCAGCTCATCGCCGGCGGCTTCTTCACCCACGCGGGCGGTGTCGCCGCAAGCCGGATCGCGTACTGGGACGTCGATCCCTTCATCCTGCTCCCGCCGCCCGCATGGCATGCGATGGGCCCCGGGTTCAGCGGGCCCGTGTACGCGATCGAGCGCCACAACGCCGGCGCCGGCGACGCCATCTACGCGGGCGGCTCGTTCTCCACGTCCGGAGCGAACAGCCTGAACAGCGTGGGGCGCTGGAACCCGTCGACGCTGCAGTGGGAGCCGCTCGGCACCGGGATGAATGGCGACGTCTATGCGCTCAGGTCCTATGGCGGATACCCGTACGCGGGCGGATCGTTCACCACCGCGGGGGCGTCTTGACTGGAGGGTTGGCGCGATGGAATGGCGTCAGCTGGGGCCAGGCGGGCGGCGTCTTCAGCGGTACCGCCGACGCGCTGGAGGTCCACAACGGCGTGCTGGCGATCGGCGGGTCGTTCGCAGGCAACCTCGTGTCGTTCGACGGAACGAGCTACCTCAACCTTGGCGGCGTCGGGACGAACGGCTTCGTAGGGGCGCTCCACTCGACCGGTGGACGTCTCTACGTCGGCGGAGGATTCACCACCGCCGGCGGGGTGGCCGCGGCCCACGTTGCCTACTGGGACGGATCATGGCACGCCCTCGCCAATCCGCCGAATCAGAACGTCTACGCGCTCAGCGACTTCAACGGCGAGGTCCAAGTCGGCGGCACGTTCACGACGGTGGGAGGCCCGTCGATCGCCTCGCCGGCCTGGGCGCGCTGGTCGGACTCGTGCGCACCGTGGATCGCATACCAGCCCAGCTCCCAGAACGTCGCCTCGGGAGGAACCGTGTCGTTCAGCGCCACGCCGGCGAGCGGCTACGGCGCGACGGTGCGGTGGTACAAGCGGAGCCTGGCGCTGGTCGATGGTCCGACCGGCACCGGCTCGATCGTGAGCGGATCTACGACCACTACGCTGACCCTCACCAACGTCGGCCTGTCCGACGCGCTGTCGTACGAGATGATCGCCACCAACGGGTGCGGCTCGGACACCAGCGTCGTGGCCAGCCTCACGGTCGACGGCGCCACCGACGCGCCCGCGTGGAGCGGCTCGGGCGCCACGGTGTTCGAAGGCATCGGTCCCAATCCCAGCGCGGGCGCGACCCGAGTGTGGTTCTCGCTCGCGGAACCGGCGGACGTGCGCATCCGCGTCCACGACCTGAACGGACGGCGCGTGCGCGAGATCGACGCCGGCTGGCTGCCGGCGGGCGGGCATCATGCCGCGTGGGATGCGCGCGGCGAAGACGGGCGAGCCGCACGGCCCGGGCTCTACTTCGTGAGCGTCGAGAGCGGCGGCCTCAGTCTGGGGGTGAAGCGGGTCACGATCCTCCGTTAGTACGCCGCGTCCGGCGGCTGCGGTGAGCGCGGCCCTCGGCTCGATCGATCCGAGGTCAATGTTGCCGGCTTGAAACGGGGAACGCCGGACGGACCCTGTGCGCCGATGACGACTTCGACGAACCGCGGACGCGACGATCACCGTCGCAGCGACCGGCCACCCGCGTGGGCCGTGCTCGGCACCGTTGTCGGTGCGTCGCTCTTCATCGGTGCGCTGCTCGTCTACCTGCCCTACACGATCACGGGGTGGCGTCTCGCGCCGCCATTTCTCGGCTGGGAACCGACGCGTTGGATTGGCGCCGCGCTGATCGTCGCGTCGGTCCCGGTGCTGCTCGATTTCCTCGTGCGCTTTGTCCGCGAGGGCACGGCACGCCCGTCCCGGTGGCGCCGCCGCAGCGGCTCGTGGTCACGGGGTCGTACCGGTTCGTGCGCAATCCCGCCTACGTCGCGGCGATCGTCCTCGTCGTGGGACAGGGGCTTTGGCTCGGGAGCCCGGGGGTGCTGGTCTACGCCGCGGTCCTGTGGCTGGCGTTCCACCTGCTCGTCGTGCTCCACGAGGAGCCGTCGCTGCGAAGAAGGTTCGGCGCGGCGTACGACGACTACTGCGCGAAGGTGCCGCGCTGGGTGCCGCGGATGCGCTAGAGTCGCGGGCACAGTGCCGCCACCGAATCGCCCGCGCTGCCCATGGAAGGAGGGAATCGTGTCGCTCGAACGACACTCATGCCGTCCTGCCTCGCGCTCCTGCTGGTCGCGTCGTTCACCTCGCTCGCGGCCGCGGCCGCCGAGCACGATCTCGGCGAGTCGCCGGAGAACACGCAGCTCCGGAACCGGACCAGCGCTCCCGCGTCGAGCCAGATCGACTCGTCGGTCACGCTCGACCGCATGCTCGGCGCCGGCGAGTCCGACCTGTCCGCCAAGAAGGGCGCGTCGGTGACGGGCTACATCGTCCAGGTCGAGAAGGAAGAGGACGGCGACGTGCACCTCATCCTGGCGTCCGGCGAAGGGCGAGACCAGCACGACCAAGTGGGTGATCGTCGAGGTGACGCCCTCCTGGCAGAAGAAGAAGTCGTCGCTGTCGTCCACACACCTCAAGAAGATCGTGGGCCACCACGTCCGGGTGACCGGCTGGCTCTACCACGAGCCCGATCCCGAAAGCGAGGACCCGCGCGGAACCCGCTGGGAGATCCATCCCGTCACGACGGTGGTCGACCTCGACGCGGCGAAGAAGTAGCGCCTAGCGCTTCTCGCGCTTCTCGCGCTCGCGTTCTTCCTCGCGCTCGCGCGAAGCAGGCGCGAGTGCTTTGCCCGATCAGCCGCGCCAGCGTACTCGCCGTCGTAGACCTCGCCGTTCTTGATCGTCCACTTCACCGAGTTCGAGTTGCGGATGTCGGCGCGTGGATCGCGATCGAGCACGACGAAGTCCGCGAGCTTGCCGCGCTCGATCGATCCGAGGTCGCGGTCCATGCCGATGTACCAGGCGCCGTTCCAGGTCGCGCACTTGAGCGCGTCGACCGGCCGCATGCCGCCCGAGCCAGCGCCCACAGCTCCCAGTGCGCGCCGAGGCCCTGCCGCTGGCCGTGGGCGCCGAGCTGAACGTGACCGCCGGCCTCGACGATCTTCCTTAGCCCCCTTGGCGACGTCCATGTGGTGCCAGTCCCAGTCCGGCGCCATGGTCGGCGGCGGATCGCGCGGGCGTCGAGGTACGGCCGCGGCGTGAAGCGCCGTAGCTTGGGATCGTCGAAGGCGTCGTAGTGCTGGTAGAAGTAGTTCTCGCCGAACAGGCCGCCGTAGGTGACCAGCAGCGTCGGGTGTAGCCCGACTGGCTCTTCGAGAACAGCTCGATGACGTCGCGGTAGATCGGCGTGATCGTGAGCGAGTGCTCGATCCCGGTGTGGCCGTCCATCACCATCGCCAGGTTCTCCTCGAACTTGCCGCCGCCCTCGGGCACGACCAGCATGCTCTCCTCGCGCGCCGCCTCGAGGATCCACTGCTGCTGCTCGCGCCGCGGCTGCATGTAGCTCTTGACGCTGATCGCGCCGAGCCGCTTCATGCGGCGCAGATGGTGGCGCGCGTCGTCGAGCGACTCTCATCGGGATCGCGTCGCGGCCGCCGGCGCCGTAGAGGATGTTGCCGGTCGAGTAGATGCGTGGCCCGATCATGCTCGCCGGACTCGACCATCTCGGCCTGGGTGAACACCTCCCACGACGTCGCCGACGGGTCGTGCGTCGTGGTCACGCCGTAGGCGAGTGCTGCGCGGTACGCCCAGAACGACTCGGGCAGCACGCCCATGTTGGCGTAGTGCGAGTGGTGCGTGGACGTCGATCAGCCGGGGATGATCGTCTTCCCCGCGCGTCGAACGTCCGCGTGCCGGGCGGCAGCACGATGCGGCCGGTGGGGCCGACGGCGGCGATGCGGTTGCCGGCCACGACCACGGTCGAGTTCTCGAGCATCGCGTCGGCGTTGCCGCCCGCCATCGTGATGACGCGCGCGCCCGTCGAACGCCACGGTTCCGGTCGGGCGCGACCGCGGGACCTGGAGCACGATCTCGAGCGAGTCGGGCCGCAGCATCTTGCTCTCGTCCTTGTCGGCCTTCTCCTTCCCGGTCTTGGTGCTGTCGGTCCCGGCGCTGTCGGCGCCCGCGGCCTTCTTGCTCGACGGTTTGGGCTTCGGCTTCGCGGCGTCGAGCTGCTCCTTCTCCCAGGCGGCGAGCAGGCGTGTCGAGACTCAGCGTCCGGAACGCCGGGCCCTGGCTCCAGGTCAGCGCCCGCGAGTCGCTTGGTCCAGGCCAGCCAGTCGCCGCCGTCTTCCGGTGAGCCGGCGCGCCGGGGTGGAACCGTCCGGCTCGAGCGACGACCGGGGTGCGCCCAAAACGCGGCAGCTCGGCGACGTAGACGTCGTACTTCATGCGGTACGCGACCCAGCGCTCGTCGGGCGAGGGGATCATCTCCTCGGCGTTGTTGATCGTGGCGACCTCGATGCGGTCGGTGCCGTCGAGCCGCACGCTGACCAGCGTGTTCTTCTCCGCCGCGCCGCTGGGGTCGTCGCCGTACTCGTGGTACCAGATGCGGTCGCCGGCGACGTTGAAGGTGGGCCTCGGCACGCCGGCGCGTCGCCCGTCGCGGGAATCGTGACCACGGGATGCGCCTCGCCGCCGCGTGAGGAGATCCACTGCGAGCTCGAGCCACAGCTCGTCGTTCAGCTCGCGACCCTCGCGCAGCGCACCGCCGCTGCCGCGCAGCACGCAGAGCTTCGAGCCGTCGCGGCTCCACGCCGGGTTCAGGTACTGCGACGCCACCGTCGGTGAGCCGCTCCGGCGATCCGCCGGAGGCGGGCATCGTCCACAGGTGCCCGCCGGCGCTGTCGCGCCACGACACGTACGCGATCGAACGCCCGTCGGGCGACCACGACGGCGCCGAGGCGCGCGTGCCGCGCGGCGTCAGCGCTTTGGGCCGCTTGCTCCGCGACGTCGTAGCGCCAGATCCGTCCGAGCGCCGCGAACGCGATCGACTTCCGGTCCGGCGAGCGCGAGGGCCAGGCGATCTGCTTCACCCGCACCAGGTCCTGGTCGAGGGTCTGCGGGAAGCGCACCGCGTGGGTCACGATCTGCTCGACCGGCGCCACGAACGGGATCCGCGTCGCGCGTCCGCTCGCGACGTCGACGCGGAAGAACCCGCCGGCGGAGTAGATCACGATCGCGCGGCCGTCCGGCGTCCAAGCGTAGGCGGGGTACACGCCGGTCCAGGCGAACCCTTCCTGGTTGTCGTGGAGAGGCCGTCCCACAGCGCGTGCTCACGGCCCGAGGCGAGATCGTAGGTGTGGAGCACGGTCTTCTCGCGGATGCGGCGGATGAACGCCATCGTGCGGCCGTCGGGCGAGAACTCCGGCGCGACCGGTGCCGCCCGCGCCGTCGGTGAGCGTCGTGATCTTGCCGGTGACGCGATCGAAGCGGCGGACCTGCCAGATCCCGGCGTAGACGTTGCTGGTTGTACGGCGAAGCGGCCCGGCTTCCCGGTGAAGTACACGTAGCGCCCGTCGCGCGAGAACAGCGGCTCGTTGGCGTCGCCCCATTCCTCCTTCTTGGTGATCTGGAGGCCCTTGCCGCCGAGCACGCTGTACATCCACAGCTCGACCGTGCCGAGCGAGCTGCGGTCGGTGAGCCGCCGCCGCACCACGATCCACTGCCCGTCGGGTGACCACGCCGGCGAGTTGGTGAAGCGGTCGGGCTCGCGCGTGACCGGACGCGCGCGCGTGCCGTCGGCGGCCATGATCCACGCGTTGTCGGTGCCGCCGCGGTCGGTGGTGAACGCGATGCTCTTGCCGTCGGGCGACCAGCGCGCGCTGGATGTCGTACGCCATGCCCGACGTCAGCCGCTTCGCGCGCCCGCCTGCGTTCGGCAGGGTGTAGAGGTCGCCGCAGCAGATCGAACACGAGCGTCTTTGCCGTCCGGCGAGACGTCCACCGTCATCCACGTGCCCTCCGTGGTCTCGAACCGCAGCGTGTCGCTCGGCGCGTGCGGGACGTTGAACGTCCCACGGATCGCCCGAGCGCGGCCGTTCAGGCGCCGCGTCGGTCGGCGTCGATCCGGTGGTCGCGGCGTCGTCGTCCGGGATGGTCGCGCCGAGGAGAGGGACCAGGCGGTGGCCAGAACGAGGGCAAGCGCGGCACGGCGGGGAATGGCATCGTTCGTCTCCGGGATTCGCGCGAGGTGTGGGTGCGAAAGCTGCGGAGGCTAGACGAGCCGCCCGGCTCCGGCAAACGACCGGCGATCGGCGCGCCAGTTAGGACCGGCGCGGTCGACACTCCCGGAAGAGGCTACTTCAACACCACGGCCCGAGCGTGGGCGGTGCGGCCCGCCTGGATCATCCGGATCCAGTAGATGCCACCGGGCAGCGGGCGCTCGCGCGACAGGTCGATCTCCTGGGGACCGATGTGAGGGCGCGTGACTTCCGACATACGTACTCGACGGCCGGTCACGTCGAAGACGTTGAAGGAGACGGGCGCGGTGGATGGAAGCGAGAAGGAGAGTCCCAGGCGGCCGTCGTTCGGGTTGGGTCGGACCAGTGATGCCCATCGCCGTGCGCGGGACTTCGATCTCCGTCTCCCCGGCGGCCACCGTCGACGGGCCGTCCTGGTAGCGAAGCCGGTAGCCGTAACGCTGCCCCGGTTGGACGTCGGGATCCTCGAAGACCACGCGTCCGGCGGCATCGCTCGCGACGTCGCCCACATCCTTCCATGGCCCCTGGTTCAAACGGCGACAGACCGTCGCGAGGAAGTTGCCTTCCGAGTTGTGCCATGCGAGCCGCACTCGGCCGTTCTCGAATGCGCAGCTTTCGAGGGCGAGTGCGACTGTGGTCAGGTGGTCCGGCGATCGGTTGATGAGCACCGAAACGCCTCCGTCAGTAGTTGAATCCGTGATAGCCGAACACGAGGTCGGGCTTAGCGTCGTGGTTCAAGTCGATCATCGTGAGGTTCACGATATATTGCTCGAGGTACCTCGCGAACCCCGGGTTCTCGAAGGCGCCGGCGCCGACATTCATGTTGAGTTGGAATCCCGAAAGGCCCGCGTCCGCGTACGGGGTGAACGCGGCGAGGTCGGGCTTTCCGTCGCCGTTGAAGTCGTGGACGCACAACGTCGGGTCTTCGGAGATCGTCCCCATAGGTGGCTAAGAGCATCTCGAACCGCATATCGCCATGGTTGAGGATCACGTTGGCCTCACCGCGCATCGATCCGAATACGCGGAAAACGACCAGGTCGATGCGGCGATCCCCATCGACATCGGTGGCCAGGAGCTGAGTGATCACGCCGCTGCTATAGTGAAACCCGGGGGAAGGAAGTCCCGTAACGAATCGACGGGAGAATGCCCCCCCACCATCGTTGTGGAGCACGATGACCGAGTCTCCGATACGGTTCTCCCAGGTCTCTGTCTTTCCGCCGACCGCGAGATCGGCCCTGCCGTCCCCATCGAGATCGGCCGTCGACCAGATCCGTCCCCCGTTGTATCCCGCCGCGGGCGGGAGAACAATTCTCGAGGGCAACCGGATCTCGAAAACCCCGCCGGATCGGCGAATGAGATCGCGAGACTGTCCCCTCTCCAGCAAGTAATCAAGGCCCCGTCGCCGTCGAAGTCGCGCAGTGCCAGGATCGGCCGCGCATCCGGCGGACGGACGAGCACGGAGCACGAGTCTCGCCGGACATCTGGATCTCCAGCGAGTCCGCCTCCGGGGGAGATCACGTCCGGCAAACCGTCCGAGTTGAGATCCTGGTGTCAATGCCTGGGCTCCCCTTGGATGAGTCGAGGGGAGCACCGAGGCGGCCTTCGGTATCGGCGACCATGATCAGGTTCGCGGACCCGGTCCGTATCATCACGGCGGGATTCCCGTCGGGTGTCGTGGATGGCGTATGCACCTCGCACATTGTGGTCGACGACGTAGTCCGTAAGCGCGGCGAAGCGGGACCGCGACCCATGAAGCATGACGACGAGCCCGTCGTCGGAGGCGTAGCTGTACGAGCCGCCGACCGTCACCAGATCGGGCAGGCCATCGCCATCCAGGTCCATCGCGATCATGCTTCGGTAGCTCACCCACGAACCCGTCGCGACCAAATACTCGACGCGGTCCCAGGAGGTGCGAGAGCCCTGATTCAACAGGGGCAGTCACCCAGATCGGATCGCCATGGCCATCACCGCCCACGGAGCACAGGTCGAGCCGACCATCGTGATCGAAGTCGGCTAGGACGCAGGCCTGGTTGGTTGAAGCGTAGTAGTCATAACGACCTTCAAAGCGCGTGACGCCTGGAAAGAAGCCGGTGCTGTCATTCCACATGATCTCCCCGGCGTCGCCATATCCACCCACTGCCAGGTCGGTCCAGCCATCGCCGTCCACATCTCCCGCTGTAATACTGGTTCCCTGGTAACTGCCATAGCCCGGTGTGGTGAAGTCGGACCGCGTGGTCCAATCGTGGTTGCCCCAGTTGTGATAGACGGAAACCTGGTTGATGCCCGACCGCGTCACGGCGATCTCCGGAAGGCCGTCCCGCGTTAAGTCGGCGATCACCACAGAGGACGGATACGGCTCGCAGGGGATGCGAACGCCGGACGCGAATCCGTGGCCGGTATTGACGAACACGGTCAGCGTTTGATCCACCGGGTCGACAATGGCGAGGTCAATGTGGCCGTCACCGTCAAGATCGCCGGCCGCGATGGCGGATGGACTCGAGCCCGCGGCCAGACGATCGGAGATCTCGAACGAGTGATCCGTCAGCCCATGGAAGATCTCGACCCGGCCGCTGTCGCCGACGACTGATGCGGCGATGTCCCGATTCCATCGGCATCTAGGTCCGCGGCCACGATCCCGGTGACGTGGCCACCGCATGCCAGAGTATCTCCCGACGTGAAACGTGACCCGCACCGTCGCCCAGCCAGAAAGCGATCCGAGTGCCTTCCGCGATCGCGAGGTCCTGCTTTCCGTCGTGATTCAGGTCCACACCGACCACGCACTCGCCGGGCGAATCGAGCCTGTAGTGATCCCCGAACGAGAAGGGAAGGCCGTCCGGACGAGCTGATCGCGGTCACTTGGAGCGGAGGTCGCGCCCGAGCGTGCGAGCGGATCACCATGCGCGGATCGAAAGAGAACCGAGACGAACAACGCTACGGCCAGCGTGCGGTTCATGTTCGAAGCCTCCCTGGGGTGCTCGACGTGAACGATCCGGTCTCCGGCCGCGCAAGGAACACGCCGCGGCCAGAGTGGATTGGCGGGCGGCCAACAAGCGGCTGGTTCTGAATAGCTTGCGGTCGGAGCTTCAGGTACTGCATCGATGACGGTCTCGATGCCGGCCGCAGGAAGTGTCGCTTCAACTGACAGGCCGGCATCGGCTCGCGCGCGGTACGGGACCCCGGTGGGCGTCGCGCAACCTCACCACCATCAACGAACGACCGGAGGGCGAGAGGGCTCACCCTCCGGTCGATGGTGTTCTTCGAGCGCGCTACGGTGTGCAGGCTTGTCCGCTGGTCGACGGCACTGCTTCACCCGGGTCGAGGCGGTGGCGCGCGCATGCGGTCGGTGTCGAGGTCGTGCAGCTTCCCGCCACGGCGATGGGTGTGGCAGAACGTTGTCGAGCGCGCGGAACCTGAGAACCATGGCCCGCGCTGCCGCTCCCTCGCGCGACGCGCGCGTCGTCAGCGCACCGCCGGCGGCGAAGGTGGCGAGGCTCAGTCCGTCGATCGTCCAGGTGAAGGTGCAGCCGGTCTGGCCCGGTGATCGAGGCGTTGAACAACATGAGGCCGTTGCAGGTGGTGGTGGGTGCGGTGATCGACGCCACCACCGGCGTGACGTTCCACCGCCGTGGTCGCGGTGCGGCTGCAGCTGTCCTTGTCGGTGACCGTGAGCGTGTAGGTCGTGGTCGGGCTCTGCGTCGGCGTCACGTTGAAGTCCATGCAGACCGTGCCGGACGAGGTCGCCGAACGTGCTGCTGGGTCGCCGAGCTGCCGTCGCTTCCGCTGACTCGGACCGTGAAGGGTCCGCGATTCAGAGGGGCGGTCACGCAGGCGCGTAGCGTGGTGCTGCCGCCGCGACGACGGCTGCAGTTGGCGATGCACTGGGCGTGGCCCCGTAGCCGACGACACATACCTGCTGGTGGCGGCACTGGCCGCCGGGAGGTTCTGGTCGGCGGTGGTGCAGTTCGCGGCGCCGTTGCTGGTGTTCCACGACACGGTGGTGCGAGGTGCCGAGCGCGCACTTGCCGCGCACGACGCCGGCCTGGCCGAAGCAAACCACGCCGCCGTTGCAGGGGAAGTTGGGGATGACGCCGGTCATGAGTGGTGTCGTGGTAGCGCTCGCCGCCACTCTTGCCGGGCGCCGGTGCTGCTGCCGCTCGCGTTCTTGAGCACCACGTCGACCGACGTGGTGGTCACCTGCCGTCCGGCACCAGGTGGAGCGCGATGCAGTGGCGGCCCGTGCTGGTGTTGTTGCGGACGAGAACTGCACCTGGGCGTTGAAGCGGCTGCCCGGCGCGCAGCTGCACGATTCGTTGATGACGATGCCGGAGCCGACGATCTCTGACATCGGAGGCGGTGCAGGGGTAATCGCTCAGCATCGTTCGCGAGCGTTGGCGTCGCGATCGAGCCGAAGGGCGAGAGCCAGCATCGCTCCGATGCGGGTGAGCGAGGCCGGGAACCGAGGTGTCGTGTCACGATGCATGTTCTGGATCTCCGTATGACGTGTCGCGGCCGCGCCGCGCCAGAGCCGAGGCATCCGTGCCGTGTGTTCCTGCATCCGGGCGGCGAGGCCCGGGGACGATCGATCCGCCGCCTCGCGGCGGCGGCAGGTGAACGAGGCGCGATCACGGTCGAGATAGACGACGCGGACCACGCGTCGATCGGCGCCGATCGCGGCGCGCAGGAAGTACACGCCCTGCATCGCGTGGCCGCCGTGATTGTCGCGACCGTCCCACGACGTCTCGTGACGACCGGCGGTCGCGGCTTCCGCGACCAGCGTCCGGATCTGGCGCCCGGCGACGTCGTACATCGCGATCTCGACCGGCTCGCCGTCATGCGACACCGCGTAGGCGAAGCGCATCGCCGTGCCGAACGGGTTGGGCGAAACGCGGTACAGCTCGATCGTGGCGATCTCGGGGCCGGGGGTCGCCGGCGTCGCGGCGGGCGCCCCGGCGGGCGTGCTCGCGACCGGGATCGTGCCCTTCAGCGTGGTGACCTGGAAGTAGTCGAAGACCGCGGTTCCGGTTCCGGCGCTCCACAGCCACTCTGAGCTGGTTCGGGACCACGCTGGCGGTGGTCACCGCCGCCTCGTCGATACACGGGAACCCGGCCGACCCAAACATCCATGCGGTTCGGTTCGAGCGACGCGATCGAGCCCGTCGGGGCGCACCGTAGGTGAGCGAATGCCCCGAGGTGTTGATCGCCCAGGTCACCGCCTGGGTGCCATGGAAGGTCTCGCTGTTGGTGGCGGATTCGATGTGGCGGAGCTGAAAGCCGTCGCTCTCGCCGTTCGTGTTGACGGCAGAGCCGCGCGTGCGTCAGCGCGTTGTTCTCGTCGAACGGCAACGTGCCGAAGCCCGACCCGATGCGGAAGATCTGGGCGGCGCGACTGTTCGACTTGAGATTGGCGAGCGAGACGTCGAACTTGAAGACGAGGCCGTCCGCGAGTGTCGCCGCGTCGAGCGACCGGTCGAATGCGACGTTGTCGCCGGTCGAGCGCACGAAGTGCAATCCACTCTCGGCAGAGCGCGAGACTGCGACCGCCGCCGGCGACCGCGGAACGCGCTCAGGGATCGGCCGGCGCGGCGCCGCCGGAGTTCGCGTCCGCAGGCGGACTCTGAGCGGCCGCCGACGACGCGGCGACCGCCAGCGCGAGGCCGGCCACGAGCCACGCGGTGCGGCGGGAACGTGGGGGTGAGGCACGATGGGGCATGGGGATACCTCCGGGATGCGTCGACGACGAGCGGGACCGTGCCAGTGGTCTCGCAGCGTCGTGCGGCGATGGAACGTGACTGCGGTGGGAAGCGGAGGACGAGAGGCAGGAGCGCTAGGTGGGAGCGGCCCGTCCGGGATCCGACTGATGACGCTACCCGGTACGCGTGATGTGTAACGATTGTCGAATGCGTTCCGCACGACATGCAAGAGAGTTCGCAATGCGCGAACGCAGAATCGTGCATGCGACACGACGTCGATTCACATTCGTTCATATTGCACGATCGCGCGGGTGATTCGGCCCGGTGCTGGGTGAACTCCTGCGCGATCGTCCAAGTCGCGTCATCGGCGATGTCTCGCACGCGATCACGCCGCACCACGCGGTCCTGAGGCGGGGGCAAGTCGCCAAGGGCGCGGAAGCTCCGCTCGAGCCCGGCATGAGCGGCCTCGCGTTGACCTCGCGTCCGCGGGGCTCGATGATCCGTGGTGAGCACCCCGATCCGAGATCGACGAGCCCTCGGAGGAGCGCGCGCATGAAATGCTCGAGGATGTTCCTGATGGTGGCGCTGATGGGATGCTGGCCGTCGGCGCGCGCGGACGGCGCGTCGCCGGCGGCGGCGCCGGCGCCGGCCGCGGCGGAGCTGACGGCGCTCGTGAACGAGTTCCTCGCCGGCGCGTCGCGCAACGACGTCGCGATTCACGATCGCTTCTGGGCCGACGACCTCATCTATACCGGTTCCTCGGGGCGTCGGATCGGGAAGGCCGCATCCTGCGCGATCTCCGGGCCGCGCCGCCGCCTGCGCCGGAGGAACCAGGACTGTCTTCACCGCCGAGGAGGTGCGCGTGCAGCAGTACGGGTCCACGGCGATCGTCGCGTTCCGGCTGGTGGCGACCACGACGACGGGCGAAGGCTCGCGCGTCGCGCGCTACCTCAACACCGGGACGTTCGCCCGTCGCGGCGGGCGCTGGCAGGCGGTGGCCTGGCAGGCGACGCGCATGCCGATGGACGCCGACGCCGCGCGCGGCGGCATCGAGCGCCGCCGCCGCGATTCACCGGGCGATGCTCGCGGCCGACACCACGGCGCTGGCGTCGTCGCTCGACGACGGCTTCGTCTGGACCGACGCCGACGGACGCACGGTCACCCGGCGCGAGCTGCTCGACCGGCTCGGCTCGGGCGCGCTGCGCTACGCGAGCCTCGAGCCCCGCGACGCGACCGTCGACGTGCACGGCGAGACCGCGGTGGCGCGCGGCGCGATCACCGCACGGCGGAGTGCCGCGCCGGGAGCGTCGGCACCCGCCGGCGCGGGTGCTGCCGGCGGCCACTACACCATCGCCTTCGTCGCCGCGGGCGGCGAATGGACGGCGGTGGCGATGCACTCGGGACCGTAGCGCGTGAGCGTGGAAGCTCACTCACCCCGAGCGTCGCGCGATCGATCGCGCGCGAGGCCGAAGTACGCGACGGCCCGGCGCATCTTCACCGCGCTCGCGCCGATCGTCTTCGTCGCTGCTCGCGGTGATGGCGCGGCGTCACGACTACTTTCCGTTCGACGTCGTGATCACGCGCGGGCTCCAGCGGGTGCACCATCCGATCTTCGACGCGGTGATGTACGCGATCTCGTGGCTCGGGTTCCAGCCCCAGGCCACGATCATCGGCGTGCTGGTGATGCTCGTCCTGCTCGCGCGCGGCCACCGGCGCGAGGCGGGCGGGGCGCTGCTCGCGATCGGCGTGTCGCTGGTCGTGATCCTGGTCAAGCTCATCGTGCACCGGCCGCGCCCGCCGAGACGCTGGTCCGCGTCCTCTCGATGCTCGACTCGCCCAGCTTTCCGAGCGGCCACGTCGCGCTCGCGACCTCCTACTGCGGGTTCTTCTTCTACGTCGTCGCCACCCGCACGAAGCCGACGTGGGTCCGGCGGACGATGCTGTTCCTGCTCGGCCTGATCGTGGCGCTGATGGGACCCTCGCGCATCTACCTGGGCCAGCACTGGTTCAGCGACACCGTCGGCGCCTATCTGCTCGGCACGCTGTGGCTCGAACTCACGCTCCGCTGGTACGAGACGCCGGGCTGGCCCCGCCGCCGTGGCGCGCGCGGCCGGTGATCGAGCGGTCTCGGCGCGACGCGCGGCGATCTGGTAGCGTTCGGGCTCCCTCGTCGCCACTCAGCATGGTCCGGCCGCCCACATTTTCAGGAGATCGACATGAGACTCGAACGACTCGCTTCCGTCGCGCTGGCTCTGGTCCTCGGATCGGCGCTCGTCCTGCCGGCGTCGGCCCAGGAGCTCGTGACGCCGCGTCCGAGCCCCGGCGCCAGCGTCAAGCAGACCGTGGGCACCACCGACCTCACCGTCAACTACTCGCGGCCCGGCGTGAAGGGGCGAGTGATCTGGGGCGGCCTCGTGCCCTACGACAAGCCGTGGCGGACCGGCGCCAACGAGGCGACGCAGTTCGTCTGCACCGACGACGTCGAGGTCGAGGGCCAGAAGCTCGTGGTCCGGGACCTACGCGGGTGGTCACGATCCCGACGCCGAAGACCTGGACCTACGCGTTCTCGAAGCAGAAGGACATGTGGGTGCCTTCACCTACGACCCGAAGCAGTGACGCGCTGCGCGTCACCGTGACGCCGGTGGCCGATGCGCCGATGGAGCGCATGGCGTTCAGCTTCGACGATCTCGGTAACACCAGCGGCAAGCCCGGGCCGCCGCGAGACGAGGTCACGCTCAACCTGCGATGGGAGAAGCTGCGCTGCCGCTTCGCATCACCGTCGACACCAACGCCAAGACGCTGGCCGCGGCGCGCGCCGCGATCGCGGCGGCTCAAGCCGGACGACTGGCGCACGCCGTATCGCGCCGCCAACTGGGCGGTGGACGCCGGTGTCGCCCTCGACGACGCCGCGGCGTGGGCGAAGCAGGCCTCCAGGTGAGAGGAGAACTTCTTCACCTCCGCCGTCCTGGCCAAGCTGGCCGCCAAGGGCGGCGACCACAAGGCCGCCGGTCGACCTGATGAAGAAGTCGATCGCCTACGGCGCCACCGACACCACGGTGGTCAAGGAGCAGATCGCGAGCAACCAGAAGCTGCTCGACGAGTGGGTGGTGGCGGCGAAGAAGTAGCGGAACGGCCCGGCGCCGCGCGCTCGGCGCCGGGCCGTCTTCACCACCCGGTCACGCCGGCGCGCCCGCCGTGGCGACGCCCGAGTCGCGGCGGCCGAGCGAGAACACCCACGCCAGGCCCATCGTGATCCCGCAGCCCACCGCGTTGTACCAGAGGAACGAGATCGGGGTCAGTTTCCAGCACGCAATCACCGCCGCCTCGGCGACGATCGCCGCGACGAACACCGCGGTGCCGTGCGCGCGCCGCACCAGGATCGCGGTGAGAAAGATGCCGAGGATCGTGCCGTAGAACAGCGACCCCAGGATGTTGACCGCCTCGACCAGCGACCCGAGCCGGCCGGCGAGCTGGGCGAAGCCCACCGCGAACAGCGTCCAGAACACCGTCGCGCCCCGCGACCACAGGAGCAGCGCGCGTTCGTCCCATGCGCGCGGCAGGCGCTGGACGACGTCGATCACCGTGGTCGTGGCGAGCGAGGTCAGCTCGGAGGAGGATCACGTTCATCGAGGCGGCGAAGATCGCGGCCAGCACGAGACCGACCAGTCCCGCCGGCAGGTGATCGAGCACGAAGCGCAGGAACACGTAGTTCGTGTCGTTCCGGCTGGCCTTGGGATCGGTGGCGCCGAGCACCGCGATCGCGCGCGTCCGCGCGGCGGTCGCGCTCGAGTCGGCGCCCCGCGCCTCGAGCCGTGCCGCGCGCTCGGCCGCGGCATCGCCACCGCGCGCGCGCGGCGCGCACGGTCGAGTGCCAGGGCGAGCACGCCGCGTGACGTGTCCAATCCGCCTCGGCGGCCTGCCACTCCCTGGCGTGCGGGCCGTGGGCGGCGCGGGCGATCCCGGCGGGATCGAAGAACACCGGCGCGGGACGGAACTGGTAGAACACGAACACGAGAACGCCGAGCAGCAGGATGAAGAACTGCATCGGCACCTTGACCAGCCCGTTGAACAGGAGCCCGAGCTGGCTCTGTCGCGACGAGTGCGCGGTCAGGATGCGTCCGACCTGCGACTGGTCGGCGCCGAAGTAGGAGAGCTGGAGGAAGAACCCGCCGATCAGGCCGGCCCACAGGTTGTAGCGGCTCGCCGGATCGAAGCGCAGGTCGACGGCGTCGAGCTTGCCGGCTCGGCCCGCCACGCCCGAGCGCGCCGCCGAGACCGAGCCCGCCCGGCAGCGCAGCGCACCACGACCGCGAACGCCACCACCATGGTGCGCGATGATGATGCTGAACTGGAGCGCGTGGCGTGTGGCTCACCGCGCGCGAGCCGCCGAGCGTGATGACGCCGATCACGAGCGCGCCGATCAGGGCGGACACGGCGCCGACTCCCAGCCGAGCACGACGCTCAGCACGAGCGCCGGCGCGTAGAGCGTGACGCCGGCCGAGAGCCCGCGCTGGATCAGGAACAGCGCGGCGGCGAGCGTTCGAGTCTTGCCGTCGAAGCGACGCTCGAGGAACTCGTAGGCGGTGTAGACCCGGAAGCGCTGGTAGAACGGGACCAGCGTCGCGCAGAGCGCGACCATCGCGCAGCGGCAGGCCGAAGTAGAACTGGATGAACGAGAGCCCGGCGACGTAGCCCTGACCCGGCGTGGCGAGGAAGGTCACCGCACTGGCCTGGGTCGCCATGACGGACAGCGCGACCATCGGCCACGGCATCGAGCGGCCGGCGACCAGGAACTGCGGCAGGTCGCGCGCCTGGCGCCCGCGCCACAGGCCGTAGATCACGAAGCAGAGGAGCGCCGCGATCATCACCGCGGCGTCCAGGGGTCTCAACGGAAGCGCTCCGTGAGCGCGAGCAGCAGCACGATGTCGAGCGACGAGCACCGCGATCACGATCGCGTAGAGCCGCGACCACGATCCGAGCGGCGGCCGCTCGGCCGGCGGCTCCGGGCTCGGGCTCGCGCTCGCGCTCGCGGGTCACTGCGCGCTCACCAGGTTGGCGAGCAACCGGAACGCTCCCGGCACCCCCGCCGGGATCTGCCGGAACAGCGCGTAGGCGCAGTAGACGAACGTCCCGCTGCCGGTGCTTCGCGACCAGGAGCCCGCCGTCGCGCGCCGGCTCACCCGGATCGTGCGCGGAAAGCGGCGCCTCGTAGCGCGGATCGAACGGGCTCGCGAAGTAGAGCCCGCGCTCCTGCACCCAGCCGGTGAAATCGGCGGGCGCGAGCTGGATTCGGCGTCGTGCAGCAGCCGCGAGGCCGGCTGGGCGAACGTCACCGGCGCTTCCTCGACGGTGACGCGGTCGCGAGAGACTCTGAAGGGAAGGGGCCGAGATAGTCGACCACGCCGTCGGCGGTGGTGACGTACTGGACCACCAGCGTGCCGCCCTTGGCGGCCCAGTCGAGCAACCTGGGCTGGAGGCTGCGCAGCCGCGGGCGCGTGTTGTAGGCGCGCACGCCGGTCACGATGACATCGAAGCGCGAGAGGTCGCCCGACTCGACGTCGTCGTCGCCGAGCAGCGTCACGCTCATGCCCATCTGCCGTATGCGCCTCGGGCGAGCACGGTCGCCCGACCCGGCGAGGTAGCCGACGCGCGCGCTCGGCGCTTTGAGATCCGTGCGCACGAGCCTCATCTCGGCGGGAGGGAACAGAGTCTGGACCGGGATGTGCGGGTAATCGATGGTCTGGGTGGCGAGCGACCACGACGCGCCGTTCACCGATGCGGTGGCGGTGAGGGTGCCGCTCGCCGTCCCCGGCGTGACGGTGAACGACACCGATTGCTCCTGACCCTCGCGCTCGATCGTGAACGCCGCGCTCGCGGGGTCGATCCGGTATCCGGCGGGCGCCGCGAGCTTCACGGCGCCGCTCGCGCCGGCCTGGTTCGCGCGCACGGTCACGCGCACCGCTAGCGCGCGGTGGCGTCCGGGAACAGGGAGGAACGGACGATCGAGCTCGAGCGTCACGGGAGGCGAGACCTCGAGCATCCGCCAGCGCTCGCCCTGGACCGAGTCGATCCAGCGATAGGCCACCGGCAGCTCGAACACGATCGACTCGCCCGCGATCCGGTACGCGGAAGGCCGCCGTCAGCGCCGGCCGGTTGTCGGGGCGACCCAGGTCGTCGCGATCCGGGACCACGCAAGCGGCCGCGCGACGCCGGTTGCCGGAGCCAGTAGGGCTGCGTGATCGGCGCGTCCGGCGCCAGCGTCACCCTGAGCGTGTCGGCGGTCGCGCGGTTCACGGCGAGCGGTCGCGCGGAATCATTGCGCGCCGCGCCGACCGCGACCGATTCGAGCGTCACCGCGGCGGGCCCGCGCGCGCAGCGCCGATGTCGCCACCGTGATCGTGGCGCCCGGCGTGGCACGACGGCCGGGTCGCCACCGCTTCCAGCCAGAGGCCCGCGCACGAGGCCATCACCCATTCCAGCTCGGCGCGCTTCCGCTCGACCAGCGGATCGGAGTCGAGCGCTCTCGCATCGCGGCCAAAGCCTTGGCGAGACGCGGGAGCGACGCTTCGGGATGCGCGGGATCGAGCTGGCTCTCGCCTGGGCGATCGCCGACGCCACCGCCGCACCGTTGCGATACCGCTTCCACGTCACGTCCATGCCCTCGAAGAGGTCGCGTCGCGCCGGCGCTCCCGCGCGCGACGCGAGGTACTGCCGGAGACTGCCGCGGCGCTCGGGCGCGCCGAACCCTTGGGACTTGTGGTTGCTGCGCGAGAGTCCCGCGATCTCGCTCATCGATCGGCCGAGCAGCGGATCGTAGGCGCCGACGTCGGCGACGAGCCAGGTCGAATCGATCGGCGCGCGCGGCGGCGGGCGTGAAGACGTTCCAGAGCAGCCGTCGCGCCTGCCACGGCTTCACCCGATCGAGCTGCTCGGGGAAGCGTTTCGGATCGGCGGCCGCCGCGAAGGCCTCCTCGGCGAGCATGGCCGAAGCGGTGTGGTGCCCGTGTCCGGCGGTCGAGTCGGGCGGGAAGCGGGTGATGATCACGTCGGGTCGAAAGCGGCGGATCGCCCAGACGACGTCGGCGAGGATCGAGTCGTGGTTCCAGAAGTCGAGCGTCTCCTCGGCGTTCTTCGAGAAGCCGAAGTCGAGCGCGCGCGTGAACATCTGCTCGGCGCCGTCCAGCCGCCGCGCCGCGAGCAGCTCCTGCGTGCGGATCACGCCGAGCGGCGCGCCGCAACTCCTGGCCGAGGAGGTTCTGTCCGCCGTCGCCGCGGGTCATCGACAGGTAGCCGGTGCGCACGCCGCGCACGTGCGTGAGCCAGGCCAGCAGCGCGGTGTTCTCGTCGTCGGGATGGGCGGCGACGTAGAGCGCGCTGCCCGCGACCTCGAGGCGTGCCAGCGCGTGCGCGATCTCGCCGGCGGAGAGCGCGTCACGCGGGCGCGGATCGGCGGCGAGCGGGGTGGTCGAGAGCAGAACGGCTCAGGATGATCCCCACGACGGGGAAGGCTCGGTGCCGCGGCGGCTGCATGACGGATCCTCGGGAGATGGGACGGACGCGCGACGATCAGGGAGACCGTGCGACGCTCGACAGCACTTCGAGCCGTACCATAGCACGCGGAATCGCGGGTTCGCGTTGGTCGATCAGATCGCGATCGCCCACTCCTCGCACGGACGCGGACGGCGTTGAAATGGCGTCGCTCAGGACGGCGGCGCGACGGGTCGATCTCCGACCGGCTCGCTCCATCAGTTCCGTGAGGGTGCGGCGCGTGCGCGGGTCGAGGCCAGTCGACCTCGCCGGCCTGCGCCACCGCGATCCCGCCCGAGCGGTCGAGCACGTAGGTGAACGGCACGCTGGGGCAGGGGAGCGCCTCGCGCAGGCGATGCTCGGTATCGAGCAGCACCCCGACCCGCAATCGCCGTCGCGCGACGTAGCGCGCCACGGACGGGAACGGGTCGAAGCACACGATCGTGGCCCGGAGCGCGACGAGGTCGTCGAGATGGCGGAGCGAATCGAGCCGTGCCGCCTGGTCGCCGGCATGGCGCTCCCACGGCGCCCAGTAGTGGATGAGGATCACGCCGTCCGCGGGCCGGAGGCGCTGCATGCCGACCGGAACGGCGGGAAGCACGACGTCGAAGTCGATGCGCCTTCGGTCGGCGGCCCCAATGGACCTCGAGCGGGCGCGGGACGTCGCCGGGACGGCTCACCGTGAACAGCTCGGCGCGCCAGGCCCAGAGCGCCAGGGCCAGCGCCAGCGCCACGGCGAAAGGTGACGCGACCGGTCATCGCGGTCGAGGCCGGTCGTGGCCGCCGCGGATCACGGCGCGAGGTCGCGGCGGCCCTCTCCTCGGCCCGGTGGGGCGACCGGATCATGAGCAGCCAGCAGCGCAGGCTGTCGAGCACGACCACGATCAGGAGCGTCATGACGATCAGCGTGACGACGCACTGCATGCCGGCGCGGGGCACGGCGCGGCGAGGAACGCGCGCCCACAGCGACGGCGCGCCGGCCGCGAGCTGTGGGCGCAGGTAGTTGACGCCGATGTTCATCCATCCTGCGGTCAGCGTGTTCACGCACATGAAGGCGAGCGGGAGCGAGCGTGCACCACGCGTAGCGGGCCCGCCCATGTTGATCGAGCACCGAGGTGCCGATCGCGAGCGCGAAGGCGGCGAGCAGCTGGTTGCTGACGCCGAGCATCGGCCAGATCGTGCTCACCGTGCCGGTCCAGACGAAGTAGCCCCACGCCGCGACCGCCAGCGCGCTGAACACGACTGCGCGGCGCCAGGCCCGCTGCCAGCGCCGGAGCGCGGGAACGCCATGCCGCCGACCTCCTGGAGCATGTAGCGCGTGACGCGCGTGCCGGTGTCGATCAGCGTGAGCACGAACATCGCCTCGAACATGATCGCGAAGTGGTACCAGAACGACATCAGGCCCTTGAGGAACGGAAGCGACGAGAAGATCTGCGCCATGCCGACCGCCAGCGACACCGCGCCGCCGGGTCGGCCGGCGAGCGTCTCGCCGACCTGCGCCTCGAGCACGTGGAGGTTCTGGACCGCCATGCCGAGCTCCGGCGAACACCTCGGGCCGGGAGTTGATCGCGAAGTAGTCGGCGGGCTCGAGCGCGCAGGCGGCGACCAGCGCGATCACGCCGACGAAGCCCTCGAGCACCATCGCGCCGTAGGAGATCGGCGAGGATGTCGCGCTCGCGCGTCGATCATCTTGGGCGTGGTGCCCGAGGCGATCAGCGAGTGGAACCCCGAGATCGCGCCGCACGCGATGGTGATGAACACGTAGGGGAAGAGCGTGCCCGGGATCACCGGGCCGCCGCCGTGGATGAACGGCGTGACCGCGGGCATCTGCAGCCGCGGGTTCACGACGATGACGCCCACCGCGAGCAGCGCCACCGCGCCGATCTTCATGAACGACGACAGGTAGTCGCGCGGGCACAGCAGCAGCCACACCGGCAGCACCGAGGCGATGAAGCCGTAGGCCATGATGCGCGAGCGCGATCGACTGCTCGCGGATGGATGGAACGCCGCGCGCCAGGGCGACTGCTGGACCCAGGCGCCGGCGCCGACCGCGACCAGCAGCAGCACGACGCCGAACGCGGTCGCGGTCTTGATCGAGCCGGGCCGGATGCGATAGGTCCACAACCCCATCGCGAGCGCGATCGGGATGGTGCAGGCGATGCTGAAGACGCCCCACGCGCTCTCCTTGAGCGAGTTCACCACCACCAGCGCCATCGCCGCGAGCGCCACGGTCATCACGAACACGATCGCGATCGCGGTCGCGGTCGCCGGTCAGCGGGCTCGACCTGCTCGCGCGCGATGTTGGCGCAGCGAGCGTCCGCCGCTCGCGCACCGAGGCGGTGAGGATCACGAAGTCGTGAACACCGCCCGCGAGCACCGAGCCGACCAGCAGCCACAGGAAGCCCGGCAGGTAGCCGAACTGGGCCGCCAGCACCGGGACCGATCAGCGGCCCGGCGCCGGCGATCGCGGCGAAGTGATGGCCGAACAGCACCCAGCGGTTGGTGGGGACGTAGTCGCGGCCGTCGCGCATGGCTGTGGGCCGGCGTGCGTCGCAGATCGTCGAGCGTCGCGCACCTTGGCGGCGAGGAAGCGCGCCGTAGGTGCGGTAGGCGATGATCGCGACCAGGGCCGGATACGACGACGAGATAGAGCGCGGGGCATGCGGCTTCTCCCGGACTTGACGGCCCGAGTCGGTCGTCGAGTCTAGCGAAGGTCCGGCACCCGCGCGAGCCCGCGGGCGTCAGGAGGTCAGGCCGCCTGCTGGGGTGCGGCGACCTCGACCGGAGCCGCCGAGGACGTCTCGTACAGCTGAGGGAACACCTCGACCACCTTGGGGTCGAACTGGAGCCCGCTCTCGCGACGGACGATGTTGATCGCTTCCTCGTGCCGTCCGACCCTCACGGTACGGACGGTCGGTGACGATCGCGTCAGTAGGTGTCGGCGACCGCGATGATCCGCGCGCCGAGCGGGATCTCCTCGCCGGAGAAGCCCCTTGTATCCGGTGCCGTCCCAGCGCTCGTGGTGGCAAGCGATCATCGGGATCCACGTCCTTCAGGATCCCGCCCATCGAGCGCACCAGGTTCTCCCCGCGCTCGACGTGCTTGCTCATCTCCTCGCGCTCTTCCGGGGTGAGACCGGCCGCCTTGCGCAGCACCTCGATGCTCACGTCGACCTTGCCGATGTCGTGCAGCCAGGCGCCGACGCGGATGTCCTCGATCTCGGTGTCGCCGAGACCCAGGTTGCGCGCGACCTCGACCGAGTAGTCGGCGACGCGGCGCGAGTGGTTCTCGGTGTAGCGGTCGACCGAGTCGATGAACTTGGTCATCAGCTCGAGAATGCCCTGATAGGCCTCCCGGATCTCCCGCACCTGGCGCTCTTTCAGGTCGTAGAGCCGGCCGACCAGGTACGAGGTGAGGACGAGGAAGCATCCCCAGGTAGCCGAGGTCGAGCCACCGCATCCAGGTCTCGCCCCGGTCCGAGGGCGAACTGCTGGTCGTTCATCAGCGCGATCGCCCTGACGATGATCAGCGACAGCACCGCCGAGAGTAGACCCCGCGCCGGAGCCCCATGAGGTAGGTCCCGATCACCACCGGGACGTAGTAGAAGTTGAGGAAGGCGCGCGGGTTGACGACGGAAGAACTGGATCACGCCCGACACGACGACGATGCCGAGGAGCACGACCAGGCCGCGATGGGCGCGCCAGCCCCGTGCCAGCGTCGTGGTCACGAAGCTTTCCGGCCGCTCGACCTCGCGCGTCGGTGGACGCTCCGGCGGCCGCCGCCGCGTGCGCACGGCGCGCGGGGACCGGCGTCCCGCAGTTGGCGCAGAACCGCCAGCGGCTCGCGAGCTGCCGGTGACACCTCTCGCAGTCGCCGGCGTAATCGCCGCAGGCCGGACAGTGCTCGAGCTCGAGATAGAGCCGCTCGATCGCCTCGAAGATCGCGGTGGCGCCGGCGAGCGCGGGACGAATGCGCATGCCGCTCTGGAACCGGAGGTTCTCGAGCGCCGCGACGTCGAGCGGGTCGGCCATCGCCGTCACCAGGTACTTCGCCATCGAGCCGGAGCGGCAGGGCGGCGCACTTCTTCGCCCACGCCTTCTTGATCTTGTGCAGGGCCGCCTCTTCCGGCGTCACGGCGTTGAGATCGACCAGCGGCAGGTTGAGCTGGCGCTGGAGCTGGGACACCAGCGCATGCTCGGTGACGAAGCCCAGCTGGATGAGGGTCGTGCCGAGCAGCTGGCCACTCTTCTTCTGATCCGCGATCGCAGCATTGAGCTGCTGCGGCGAGATCAGCTTCGCCTCGATCAGGATCTCACCGAGGCGTTTTTGTTCCTTGGCCATGCTCGACTCCGCATCGGTCGGGAGAGAGGGTGACCTTCGGGTTATCGGCCGGGGTCGGCTCCGACTTCAATGAACATTCGACGGCGCTTGCAGTTGGCGGGTGCGTGGGCCCGTGCTACGGTCCGGCTCCCATGCGCGACCACGATGAAGCCGCTCCCGGCGACGACGAGCCCGACAACGAGATCACGCTCAAGACCATCGGCGCGATCGGCACCCAGACCTCCGAAGCGTTCCACGCCGAGACCAACTTCACCGACCTGATCCGCACCGTGGTGGTGAACCTGAAACGGCTGGTCGACGCCGAGACCGCGCGGGTCTGGATCACCCGGCGCGGCGGTCGCCGGCTGGTGACCACCGAGTTCCCGCCCGACCGCCCGCCGGTCGACGCCGCGTGCGCGGCGGCGAGGGCCTGGCCGGCTGGGCGGTGTTGCACGAGCAGTCCCTGCGCCTCGGTCCTCAGGACCCCGCGTCCCGAGATCGCGGGCGAGACGCCGGCGTTCCGGTCGGCACTCGTGTTCCCGCTGTTCCGCCGCGGCATGGTGTTCGGGGCGATCGAGTGCCTGAACAAGCGCGGCGAGCCGGCGTTCACCGACGCCGACTTCGACCGCCTCGAGGTGGCGTCGGAGCACATCGCGTTCGCGCTCGACAACGCGCTGCTCTACGAGCTGACGGAGAAGCGCGCGCTCGAGAAGGAGGTGCTGCTCGAGGTCAGCCGCACGCTGTCGCGGCAGCTCGATCTCGACGAGGTGATCCAGGCGATCTTCAAGCTCGCTGCGCCAGGTGGTCGACTTCGACGCGGTCGCGATCTACCTGGTCAACCGCCACACGCTGGCGCTCGAGCTGGTGCACGAGATCGGCTACCCCGAGGGCTCGGAAGAGGCGTTCGAGGTCCAGGTCGGTCAAGGCATCGTCGGCTGGGTGGCGAAGACCGGCGAGCCGGTGATCGTCCCCGACGTGGCTCAGGACTCGCGGTACGTCGAGGCCCGCACCGATACCCGCAGCGAGCTGGCGGCGCCGCTCACCGTCGAGGGCCGGACGATCGGCGTCTTCAACCTCGAGAGCGATCTCGAGGACGCCTACCACGAGGGCCACCTCGAGATCCTGCGCGGGTTCGCGGCCCAGGCGGCGGTGGCGGTCGAGCGCGCCCAGCTCACCCGCGAGCTGCTGGACCAGCGTCGGCTCGAGAAGGAGCTGGCGATCGCGCGCGACATCCAGCCTCGTTCCTGCCCAAGCAGTCGCCCGAGATCCCGGGCTTCGAGATCGCGGGCGCCGCGCGCCCGCACGCCCAGGTCGGCGGCGACTATTACGACTTCATCCGCGTCTCGGACTCGCGCCTCGGGCTCGCAATCGCCGACGTCTCGGGCAAGGGCATCCCCGCGGCGCTGATCATGGCGGGGTTCCGCATGAGCCTGCTCGCGGAGATCCGTAACGAGTTCGCGATCCGCGCGGTGATGCGCAAGGTGAACTCGCTGATCCACGAGAGCACCGACCGCGAGCGCTTCGTCACCGCCTTCTACGGCGTGCTCGATCACAAGAACCACGTGCTGATCTTCTCGAACGCCGGGCACAACCCGCCGATCCTGATGCGGCGCGACGGCCGGCTCGAGTACCTGCTGGACGGCGGCGTGGCGCTGGGGTGCTCCCGGACGCGACCTACGAGGAGCGGCCGATCGCGCTCCGGCCCGGCGACTTGCTGCTGATGTACACCGACGGCATCTCCGAGGCCGAGTCGCCGAGCGGCGAGCAGTTCGGCACCCGCCGGATCGAGCAGCTGATGGCGCGGCTCGGCGACGGAGAGCGCGGCGGCCATCGTCCAGGGGCTGGTCGACGAGGGTGCTCGCCTGGACCGGCGAGACGCGGCCAGAACGACGCGACATCACCATCGTCGTGCTCAAGGCCTTGGAGATCGCGGCCGCGCCGAAGTCCTGACCGGTCGTGCCGAGCATCACACGGCACACCGCGCAGGCCGTGGAACCGGGATCGTGCCCGAGGGGTAAACCCGGCGTTCCCCTTGCAGGCCCCTCAACGCATGGAGGAGGCCGTCCCCGCCGACCCCGTTGCTACCCGTGGTGAATCCGTCTGCACGCTCTGGCAGAACCTGTCCACGGGAGGAACTCATGCGCATCCATCGCCTGGCTCATGATTCTCGCGCTCGTCCTGTCCGCGCCGCGCGACCGCGCCGCCGGCGGCCAGCACGATCCCCATCGATCCGGACGAGGCCGGTCTGGAGAAGAGCATCGAACCCGGCGGTCGCGACTCGATTCCGTTCGTGATCGTGACCACCCGCGCGCTGCGCGCCGAGTTCGTGGCGCTGGCCTGCGCCCATCAGGCCCGTGGCCTCGACGCCGGCGTGTGGACCATCGAATCGATCCGCCGGCGCGCGCCGGGGCGTGACGACGCCGAGCGCGTTCGCGCCTGGCTCGGGGAGCTCCACCGCTTGCACGGGTGCCCGCGCCGTCCTGCTCGGCGGCGATGACTCGATCGTTCCCATGCGACGCGCCAAGCCTCGCTCCCGCTATCGCCGCCGGTTCGACACCATCGCGCTTCCCACCGACCAGTACTACGCCTGCCCTCGACGGATCATGGAACGCCGACGGCGACGCCGACTGGGGCGAGAGCCCGGAGGACAGCGTCGACATGATTCCGGAGCTGACGGTCGGACGCGCGCCGGTTCACGATCGCGGGTCCGCGCGACGTTTCGTCGCGCGCACGATCGCGGCGCTTGAGGCTGCCACGAGGACCAGGCGCCGGCCTCGGTGTTGCTCGCGGCGAACCGATTCACCCCTGGTGAGCTTCGACTTCGCGCAGCTCGCCGAGCGGTTGCGCCCGCTGTTCGAGCCGATCGCCACGGTCACGCGCCTCTCATGAGAACGCGGCGGCGTGGCCCGGCGCGCGGCCGGAGTCGCGCGCAGCCCTGATCGCCGAGCTCGACCGCGGCCCCGATCCGCCAGTGCTCTATGGGACCGGTGATCACGGAGTCTTCGTGGCCGGCGACGATCTCGATCCCGCCCAGCGCTTCACGGCCGCCGACGCCGCCGGGCTCGACAATCGTCGCAAGTCGATCGTGCTGGTGCACTCCGCGTTCACGAACGCGCCCGGTCCCCCGGTCTCGATCGGCGAGGTCTCTGATCAACGCCCCCGAGGGGCGGGGCCGTGGCGGTGCTCGGTGTCACCGACATCCAGTTCATCGGGATCGGAAACGAGTTCCTGACCCGCATCCTCGACGAGGCGTACGCCAACGGCGCGCCGGCCCTCGGTGAGGCGATGCGGCGCGCGATCGGGTCCTATGCTGAACCTGTCCCGGACGCGGCCCGGCTCAGCACGCAGGGCCTGATGCTGTTCGGCGATCCGGCGCTGCCGATGTCGCCGCCGCCCTCGCCCCTCACGGGTGAACGGCGTTCCTCCGCGGATCGCCGCGGTCGATCTCGAATCGATCACGGCGTCGTCGCCGACCACGCTCGTCCCGCACGGGCGCCTCGGAGCGCGGCGCCCAGGGCGTCGATGGCTCTCGCCGCGACGCCCGACGCGGCGGGTTTGCTACACGTGCGCCCGTGCTCACCCGGCTCGGCGCCGATCCTCCTCGACCTCACGCTGCCGCCGGCGCTCGCGGGGACGCCGTATCGGCTGAGCCTGTTCGACGCATCGGGGCGGCGCCTACGCGTGCTCGAGCGCGGCACGGCCGAGGCCGGACATCGCGTGGTCGCGTGGGACGCTCGTGACGCGGGTGGCGCCGCGGTCCCTTCCCGGGCTCTACTTCGTTCGGCTCGATGTGGGAGACGCTCGGTCGCCAGCCGCGTGCGCGTGATCCGTTGAATTTTCAGCGGATCAGCGACGCATGCGTGGTCGCGACCGCTTCGCGGACTGGGTGAGCCTCAGCCAGTAGACGCCTGACTCGAGGGCGGCCGGCGCGAGGAGACGAGGTGGGTGCCGGCGCCGCGGCCGATCAGGATCGACGCGCGACCGGACGCGACCGGCGACGTCCACGGCCTCGACCACCGCGGGATCGATACCGAGCAGCGACACCATGACCGCCGGCCGCGCCGAAGGATTCGCGCGCGCGGTGATCCCGAGCCGGATCGACGCGGGCACGTCGATCCAGGCCTCGCCGAGCGAACCACGACGCCCCGCGTTCGGCGAGGACGACGCGATAGCCGTAACGACGCCCGGGAACGACGTCACGGTCCTCGTAGGCCATGCGGTCGTGATCGACGAGCGGACGGTCCACCACCGATCGCCAGCCCGCGCCCTCCTCGCGGCGCTCGATCCTCGCGACCTCGGCGTCGCCGCTCACCGACCACGCGATCCGGACCGTGCGCGGCTCGGCCTCGATCTCCGCCAGCGGATACGGTGTCGCGGTGGTGACGTCGATGGATCCGCGTCGTGCAGGCCACGGCAGGGGATCGCGCGCAGGACGGCGAGCACGGTGATCAGATCGAACCCGGCCGCCGCGGTGTCCGGGATCAGCGCCAGCTCCGAGACGCTGCGCGAGGCCAGCGACTCGAGGAAAGAACTGACCGACCAGAGGAAAACCCGGCCAGTTCCTGCGGCTCTCGATCCGGTAGTCGATCCACTGCGCCTGCGGGTAGGGGTTGGTCAGCGTGAAGCCGAGCGAGAACGGATCGCCGGGCGACCACTTGGATTCCGTCGCGCAGACGAACGCCGGTGCGAGCGGCTCGCCGAAGGTCAGGAAGGCGCCGTCCGGAAACGTGGGGATCCGACCATCGCCGGCGCGATCGTGCTCGGGATCGTAGATCACGCTCGGGAACACGATGTGGGGGCGGTCGCCGGTGGGAGCGAGGGCCCGCCACGCCGGGCTCACGGCATCGAAGGACCCACACGTCGTACTGCGCGGCGCCGTGGAACAAGCCGCCGACGACGATCATGCCGCTCGCGCAGCCGGGTCGAAAACGCGCCAGCCTGGCTGCGCGGAGGCGGAATCGGGCCGGTCACGGGAACCAGTGCCCATTCCGGATCGGCGGCGAGACCGAGCGACCAGAGATCGTTGAGCGCGCCGTCGTTGTCCCTGCGTGCCGCCGAACAGGAGCATGCGCTCGCCGTCCGCGTCGTAGGCGGCCATCGCGAAGAAGCGCGCCGGCGGCGGTGTTCCACCGGGCGCCACCGGCAGCCACTGCGGCGGATCGTCGAGCGAGGAGGAACCACACGTCACCGAGCGGCTGGCCCGCCGCGTCCGCGCCGCATCGCATACCACCAGCCGCGTCTCTGTTCGGCGTCGAAGACCGCGGACGCGCCGTAGCGCGGGGCGGGCGGCGTCCCCTGGACGAGGAGCGGCGACCACGTCGGCGTCCCGCTCAGGTCAGAGCTGCCAGACGTCGTCGTATAGCGAGTCGCCGAGGCCACCGAACATGATCACGCGCGCGCTGACCGGATCGTAGATCGCCGCGGCGGACCGCCGCGGGGCCGGCCGCGTTCCCTGCGGTGTGATCTCACGCCACACGGGCGATCCGCCGAGCGTCAGCTCGAAGAGCCGGTCGTTCGGGGCCGGCGGTGCGTGACGTCGTAAGCGTCGAGCAGCATCCGACGACCGACCGGGTCGTAGAGGGAGAACCAGGCGGTGTATCCCCGTCGGCCCGCCGGCCGCCGCCGGCTCCGGACCAGAACGCCGTCGGGAGCGCCCGCGACGTTCGCCGCGCTGTCTGCGATCCGTCGTCGCGAGCAGGCTCGTCGCGCACAGGACGGCGCCGAGCCAGCTCGCGAAGCGATCGGCTCGGCGGCAGGTGCGATGGCGTTTCCCGTCCCGGCATCATCGGCTCTCTTCCTTCCGCTCGACGCGCGAGCGCCGCGTCGAGACACCTCGGTCGCGTGACCGCGGATCTTGACCCGTGACCAGATGCCGGCGACGGCGCCGTCGCGGTCGATCAGGAAGGTCGCGCGCGCGGTACCAAGCTCGACGTTCCAGCTGCCGAGTCCGATGCGCCGCACCGACGCCGAACGCGCGACCCGCCTCGCCTTCGGCATCGGAGAGCAGGAGGTAGGGAAGGTCGAGCCGCCGGATCCAGTCGCGGTTCGATTTTACCGAATCCCGCGTCACGCCCGCGACGGTGACTCCGTGTTCCCGATACTCGGAATGGTGTACGCGAAACTCGCGCAGCTCCGCAGTCACCCGGGCGTGCTGTTGCGGATGTAGAAGAACAGGACGAGCGGGCCGGATGCCGACTCGCGATCGGCGTCGAGTAGGGCGCGTCCCTCGGGATCGAGGCGGATGAACGTCGGGCGCCGGGTCGATCGATCAACGACGGCTCGCGCGCGGCGGATTCCATTCGTGCACTCCTACCAGCCGGCGGCGTCATTCGCCGCTCGCCGGAAGGCGGCCTTCGACGGTCGACCTGGTCGAGCCGTGGGCACGCCGTCGCCCCCTCGCGGGACGCTCCGCCACTTCATGCAGAACTTGAAGTCCCACGTCCAAGGCGCAAGTGCTTGATTCTCGTGCTCGGGCTCGATAGTCTGCCGACCATCGCGTTCCCTGCCTCCTCGATTGTGGAGTCTCGATTGCATTTCGACCCTGAGCTTCTCCTGGTGGCGCCGGTCTGTGTGCTCAGCATCGTGGTCCACGAGTGCGCCCACGGCTGGGCGGCGCTCCGCTGTGGCGATCCGACCGCCCGCGACGCCGGCCGGCTGACGCTGAACCCGCTGCCGCCGTCGACCCGATCGGCTGGTCGGCTGCTGCCGCTCGCGCTCATCCTGTTCCACTCGCCGGTGCTGTTCTGGATGGGCGAAGCCGGTGCCGATCAACTGGGCGAACCTGCAGCGCCCGCAGAACGACCCAACTCAAGGTGGCGCTCGCGGGACCGGCGTCGAACGTCCGTGCTCGCGCTCGCTGTTCGCCGCCCTCGCGCGCGTCGCGCCGGAGACCGGGTTCTGGGCGCCGCTCCGCGCGATGGGCTACGCCGGCGTGGTGTTCAACTGCGCGCTCGGGCTGTTCAACCTGATCCCGATTCCGCCGCTCGACGGCTCGTGGGTGCTGATGCGCTTCCTGCCGCTCCGCCACATCATCATCGCGCTCCAGCAGTTCCGCATTGCTCGGGCTGCGTCGCTGGTCGCCGATGCTCGTCGCACGCACGGTCACCTCGCGGATCGTCCTCGATCGGCGCCGCTGCGCTTCGCGGTGCGCATGCTGCCTCGGCCTGTTCGGCCTGCCGCGCGACGGGTACTCGCTGTGAAGCCCGGCGACGCATCCTCTCCGGCATGCGGCCCACCGGCGCGGCTCCATCTCGGCAACTACGTCGGCGCGCTCGAGAACTGGGTGCGGCTCCAGAACGACGGGTGGGAGAACTTCCACATGGTCGCCGACTGGCACATGCTGACGACCGGCTACGAGGACACGTCGCGGCTCCAGTCCGACATCTACGAGATGGTCGATCGACTGGCTCGCCGCCGGGCTCGATCCCGAGAAGCAGCGTGCATCTTCGTCCAGTCCGAGGTGAAGGGAGCACGCCGAGCTGCACCTGCTGTTCTCGATGCTCGTGAGCAAGGCGCGACTCGAGCGGATCCCGACGCTCAAGGAACAGATCCGCGATCTCAGCATCTCGACGAGCAGACGATCTCGTACGGCCATCTGGGCTACTCGGTGCTGCAGGCGGCGGACATCCTGCTCTACAAGCGCGACGCACGTGCCGGTGGGCGAGGACCAGGTGCCGCACGTCGAGCTGACCCGCGAGATCGCGCGCCGCTTCAACTTCGTCTACTGCCAGCGATCGCGAGCCGGTGTTCCCGGAGCCCGAGGTGCAGCTCACGCGTTCCCGCGCCTGCGCGGCCTCGACGGCAATCGCATGAGCAAGTCGGTCGGCAACACGATCCTGCTCGCCGATCCGCCCGAGGAGATCGCGGCGCAAGGTGCGGCATGGCGTACACGGACCCCAAGAAGATCCGCGCCAACGATCCCGGCCGGCCCGAGGCGGATCCGATGCCGACGGCCGGCCGGAGGGCTGCGTGGTGTGGGATTACCACCGCAAAGTTCAATCCCGGCGAGCGCGGACGACGATCGCCGCGGCGCTGCCGCGCCGGCCAGCTGGCGTGCGTGCCCGACAAGCGCAACCTGACCCGAGATCCTGGCCGAACGCGCTCGCGCCGATCCGCGAGCGTCGCGCGCGCTGGCGCGAGCGATCCCGACGCGGTGCGCGACGTGATCGCCGACGGCACATCGCGCGCGCGGTCGGTCGCCGAGGGACGCTCGCCGAGGTGCGCGAGGCGATGGGTCTCGCGATGCGACGCGATGCGACGCGTTCGGGCGCCACCATCAAGGAGAGGGAGGTCCAGTTGAATGCGAGACATCGAGGACGTGCGACGCCGAGGATCGGGCGAGCGACGCTCCGGTCGCGGACGGCCGAGCCGCGACGTCGCCGGATGCCGACCGTCTCGGCGTCGTGCGCGCCGCGCGACCGCCGCCGGTGACGGTCAAGCTCGCGCGCTTCGAGGGTCCGCTCGATCTGCTGCTCCACCTGATCAAGCGCGACGAGATCGACATCTACGACATCCCGATCGCGCACATCACGCAGCAGTACCTCGCGTACCTCGAGCTGATGCGCGCGCTCGACCTCGAGGTCGCGGGCGAGTTCCTGGTCATGGCCGCGACGCTGATGCGGATCAAGGCCAAGATGCTGCTGCCGCTCCCGGCCGCGGGCGAGGAGGAGGAGGAAGGCGACCCGCGCGAGGAGCTGGTGCAGCGACTGGTCGAGTACCGCCAGTTCAAGGAGGCGGCCGGGACGCTCAAGCTGCGAGGAGGACGAGCGCCGCCTGCTCTACGAGCGCGGCATGGTGCCGGGCGAGGACGACGCCGGCCCGCTGCCGCTCGCCCCGGCGACGCTGTTCGATCTGCTCGACGCGCTCAACCGCGTGCTCGCGCGGGTGCCGGACCAGACGGTCTACGAGGTCCAGGCGCGAGGTCGTACGACGTCGAGGACAAGATCGCGCTGATCGCCCGATCGCTCGTCGGAGCACGGTCCGTGCGGTTCATTCGACCGACTGCTCCGCGCTGCCGCATCCGCGCGGAGATGATCGTGACCTTCATCGCTCTGCTCGAGCTGATCAAGCTCGGCCAGGTGAGCGCGTGATCCAGAACGAGACCTTCGGCGACATCATCGCTCGTCGCCCGCGCCGCAGAGGAGAACGACCCGTGCCGCCGTCGAACCTGTCGCGCGGCGCTTGAAGCGCTGCTGTTCTCATCCGATCAGCCGCTGCCGCTGGACGCTGCTGTGCGAGTCGCTCGAGTCCGAGCCCGACGTCGTGAGCGCGGCGCTCGCAGGAGCTCGGACGCCGGCTACGCCGAGCGCGCGGCGCGGGCGTCGAGCTGCGCGAGATCGCGGGCGGCTGGATGCTCGTCACGACGCCCGAGCAGGCCGAGTGGGTCGGGCGCATGCTGCGCGGCAAGCAGCGCATGCGGCTGTCGCGTCCGGCGCTCGAGACGATGGCGATCATCGCGTACAAGCAGCCGGTGACGAAAGTCCGAGATCGAGGCGATCCGCGGCGTCGACTCGAGCGCCGTGCTCGCGACGCTGCTCGAGCGCAACCTGGTCACGATCCGCGGGCGCTCGAAGGTCGTCGGCCGCCCGCTGCTCTACGGCACCACGCCCGAGTTCCTCGACTACTTCGGCCTGCGCGACCTGAGCGAGCTGCCGCGTCCCGAGGAGCTGCGGGCGCTGGTTGCGGCGCGCGAGCCCGAGCAGCTCGACATGATGGAGGTGGAGGTCGTGTCGCAGGTCGCCACCGACCTGCGCGGCCGGGCCGGCGGCGTACGAGCACGCCACGAGATCCTGCCGCTCGACGGCGACCGAGGACGACGCATCGGGCCGGCGAGGACGAGCCGGAGGGCGCGTCCCGGTCGGCGCCACCTCCTCTTGAGCGTTCGCCTCAACAAGCTCCTCGCCCAGCGCGGCAT